>Ga0207917_1000149_pt1 | contig 13924 bp, 16 predicted proteins | sample DeeseametaMP0556_FD_184208 | JGI IMG/M metagenome (GOLD analysis project Ga0207917, IMG submission 184208) | Marine microbial communities from the Deep Atlantic Ocean - MP0556 (SPAdes) | ecosystem: Environmental > Aquatic > Marine > Oceanic | place: South Atlantic Ocean | collected 2011-01-23 | reverse complement strand
TCGCGCCTTCCAGTAAGGTTGAGGAAATATGTGCCTGCCCAATTAAGATTGACCCTACCATAAAGGGCATTGTATTTATATTGCTCTTCACTGCTTCCCAGAATATCAAGCAGTGAGGCAGAAGCAAGGTTGTAAATAAGGTCATTACTAGTAAAACCATAACCGTATTGGTACAGGCTTGTATTGACTTCATCTTGAAAAGTAGAACCCACCAGCATAGACAATTTGCCTTTGCCCACTTTTGTTTTATATTCTAATTGGGGCTCTATAATCCAAGAATCCCGTGTGCCTGAGTTTGTGCTTATGGAAGAAAAGCTACTGTCCAATCCAAAGGCAGGATCATAGATTGTATTGGGTGCTGTACGGCTTTCTTCTAAATTGACTTTGTTGTACCCAAGACTGGTCTTGACAGTAAAGCCTTTAAAAAGATTATAACCAATTACTGCATTTCCCAAAAGGGTGCTGGATTGTGAACGATAGTTACCATTTAATTGTGCCAAGGGATTCGAAAATGTACCATCTTCCCAATTAAGCTCTCCATTTTCATCATACAGGGCCGGTGCATTTGGGGGAAGCCCAAGTGCCGGTATAATAAAAGAGCTAGTTGGAAGATCGTTGTTGTCCAACACATAGTTTGCTGTAAATTGGAGGTTAAACTTTTTGTCTTTACTATCGTGCAGAAGATTTGCCAACACTGAGCTTTTTCTGTATTCAAAATCACCGGGGAATACGGTGGTCTGTTTTTGATGACTTCCAGAAAGTAAAAATTTGGTCTGTTCGCTTCCACCTGTAAGAGTTGCTTTGAGGTTAGTGAAATAGGCTGTGCCTCCAAGGAGTTCTTCTTGCCAATCGGTATAGCGGTCTTGGCTCCACGTACCGTTAACATCATAGGCGTTAAAGGGGTACTCATCTATACCATCGTTGGCAAAAGCCTCTTGGCGCATGGACAGGTATTGTTTTGTATTAAGCAAATCCATTTTTCGCGTAATGGTACCCACACCAGTGCCAGCGTTTATCTGAACCGTTGTCTTTCCCGCTTTGCCTTTTTTTGTTGTTATTAAAACAACGCCATTAGCACCCCTAGAACCATATATAGCAGTAGCATCGGCATCCTTAAGCACCTCTATACTTTTTATATCACTTGGGTTTATGCCATTTAAAGGACTTTGAGAGTTTCCAAAAACAGTAGAGACAAAAAAATTGCCTAAAGACTGCGCCGGATATGGAACCCCATCTACAATATAGAGGGGTTCGCTACCTTCTGGGCGTATGCTGTTGCGCCCCCTTATTCTTATGTTGAAACCACCTCCAGGCACACCTGTGTTTTGGGTGATCGACACACCGGACATTCGCCCCTGCATGGCAGCTAAGGGGTTGTTGACCGGTTGGTTCTCTATCTCATTTGCCGAGACAGTGGCAATGCTTCCTGTTTTTTCAGAATTGGTTACAGTATAATACCCAGCATTGAGCACGACTTGATCCAGAGCGGTAGCATCTTCGAGTAGTTGTACGTTGATTGTCGTTTTATTACCAACTAGCTTATTGACAGGCTTAAAACCCAAAAAAGAAAACACCAAGGTGTCTTCAGGTGTTGCCAGTAATTGCCAGCTTCCATCTAACCGGGTGGTGGTGCCCCTGTTTTTATTTTTTATAAGGACATTGACGCCTGGTAATGGGTTGTTCTCTATATCGGTTACCGTTCCTGAAACAAGCTTGTTGTTTACTTGAGCGATAGGGTAAATAGTGACCGTAAAAAAAACGATTATGCACAAAGAGACCCTTACCACAAGGGTTGGCTTGTAGTTATTTTTCATACTTTTGTATTGATTAGATTAGACAATAATTTAATTAGGGCCTTTTACACTATGCGCAACAGGGTGTGAAGGCCTTTTTAATAGTATTAATTATATGTTCTTATTCATAGGCAGGTATAATTGGTTACTTGCAACACTAAATAGTATAGGGAAACATGGTGCTTTGAAGAAAAGTTGTAAGGGGGAATCTTAAACCGAACCAAATACAAAAAGGCGCAGGTCTCAACTTACTGCTTTTGAGGTACTGGTATACCTTGCAACAATAAGTGAGCCCACGCCCGGGTCGTGAGCACTTACACTTATCATCTCGTTGCATAAAAATTACCAGTTTTCAAAAGCGAGATTCAAAGCGAATGCTTCAAATTTTATCTATAAGAAGTTTCGCAAATATATTAATATCAATCAAATATAATACTTTTTTTCATTTATGGTAATATATCACCACAAAATTTATTATAAGAATTACAAACTTGTTGTCAGAACAAAATACAATGGACAGTAAGGCAGTACGTGAAATTTATATGAAAGAGTTCTCAAAAAACTTAAATAAATTGAGGGAAGAAAAATTTAAAACTTATCATAAAGTAGCAACAAACTCTTCTTTTGATACAAGCAACTATAGTAAATATGAAAATGGTCATGGGAATCCCACTATTGAGACTATTTTAAAAATAGCAAGCCTTTTAGAAATTAATCCCAAAGAATTATTTGATTTCGATTTTGATATAAATAAACACAAAATTGATATGTAAAATCATCAATTTTTTATCCAGTAGCGATCTAATAATTTTCTCTTCTCAAAAGCTACTAGATTTACTATATTATTTTTAGGTACACTATATTCTACCTCTACAAAAAAATTGAATAAAGAATACAGCGAATAACGATTTTCTTCCTTTACGTAATAATCAATGAAATTACCTTTTATAAAGACCAAATCATATTGTTCTTGAAGTATTAGACTATTAAAATCTTGATACTATATTTCATAAGGTAAAATTAAGGATACTAAAAATAACTTTTTTATCTATTAATTTTCGACACTATTCTTCTTGGGCAAGAATTTATAAACTTAAGGTTTCTTCTATTATTTCTATCTTCTATTATTTTTATGTAACATCAGTTACCTATACTTAATTCAATTTCTTGTATTTTTATAATAAAATAGAAAGAGACTTGAAAAAGACAAAACTATACAGCATTTTATTTCTTAAATGTCCACAGTGCCGACAAGGCAAGTTTCTGGAAGCCCATCCTTATAAATTATCCAACATGAATAAGGTTAAGGAACAGTGTCCAAAATGTAAATTAAAATATCATATAGAGCCAAGTTTTTATACAGGCTCAATGTATGTTTCATATGGTGTGGGTATAGCTGTGGCTGTTGCTGCTTTTGTACTTACTCTTATCTTTGGTTTGGATTTTGGGCCCACGGGCATAATGTTAAGTATTGTATTTGTTTTGATAATAACAATGCCCTACATAGGTGCAGTTTCAAAATCTATCTGGGCTCATTTCTTTTTAAAATACAAACCGGAAATCGCTAAAAAAGTAAGCAATGATTCAAGAACTTAAAGAACATTACGGTTCTCAATTTGAACCAGCACTCATAGAAGAAATCAACAAGGTTGGTACTTTTATGGAAGTTCCAGAAGCACAGGATTTGATGAAACCTGGGCAGTATGTTAAATCGATGCCCCTATTATTATCTGGAAGCATAAAAATAATGCGTCCAGATACCGATGGAGAAGAATTGTTGCTCTACCATCTTGAAAAAGGCGACACCTGCGCAATGACAATGACTTGCTGTATGGGGAATACAAAAAGTGAAATACATGCCGTTACTGAAACCCCCGCTAAATTACTGATGATTCCCATTGGCAAAATGGAAGAATGGTCCACCAAGTATAAAACGTGGCGTAATTTCGTTTTTACAAGTTATCACGTGCGGATGATGGAGCTTTTAGAGAGCGTTGACAACATCGCTTTCAATAATATGGACGAGCGTTTAGAAAATTACCTCAACAACAAGGTTGAAATTTTGAACAGCAAGCACATTTACACTACGCACAAAGAAATTTCAGCAGATCTTCATACAAGCCGGGTCGTAGTTTCCAGACTGTTAAAAAAAATGGAAAATGATAGTAAAATAAGCCTACATCGCAGTTTTATTGAAGTCTTGTAACATCGGTTACACAACTTTACGGCATAGCCATATACATTTGTCTCATATTTAATTTGACAAATGGAAATCGTAGAAATTTTAGGTTATATAGGAGCACTTCTAATTGGGCTCGTTTTAGGTTTAATTGGTGGTGGTGGCTCTATCCTTACCGTACCTATTTTGGTATATGCACTTTCACTAAACCCAGTAATTGGTACGGCTTACTCTTTATTTGTAGTAGGTGCAACTTCACTCGTAGGTGCAGTTAAAAATATAATGAAGGGTATGGTCGATATTAAGACGGCCATCATTTTTGCGATTCCAGCATTTATTGCAGTTTATCTTACGCGGGCATTCTTAATTCCTGCCATACCAGAAGAACTTTTTACCGTAGGCGATTTTATGATCACAAAAAATTTAGCAATTATGTTATTTTTTGCAATCATTATGCTACTTGCCTCTGTATCTATGATACGCAATAAACGTAAGGAAACCGATGAGGAAGCTGAAATTACATATAACTATCCACTTATTATTATTGAAGGTATAGTAGTAGGAACCATAACAGGTATTGTAGGAGCTGGTGGTGGTTTCTTGATTATCCCTGCCTTGGTACTTTTGGCAAAACTGCCAATGAAAAAAGCAGTGGCCACTTCCCTTTTAATCATTGCAGTAAAATCATTGATAGGTTTCATTGGCGATGTACAGAATTTAGAAATCGATTGGCCATTTCTACTAATTTTCACAGGAATATCAATTGTTGGTATATTTATTGGAATATGGCTTAACAAATTCATTGACGGTAAGAAGTTGAAAAAAGGCTTCGGTTGGTTTGTTCTTGTTATGGGTATCTATATCATTTATAAGGAATTGGCAAAAGTATAGGTTACCGTGTTGAAAAAATACTTGGACATTATAGGAAATTCTTTTTCAGGCTACTGGAACTACCTTGTTTCTGAAATAACAAACCCATCTTGGACCAACTATTTCTACTGGCTTATAGGGCTGTCCTTGCTGGTATTTGTATTGGAAATTATTATTCCCTGGCGTAAAAAACAGCCAGTTATTAGAAAAGGGTTCTGGCTCGATGCTTTTTATATCCTATTCAACTTTTTTTTGTTTTCATTAATTGGCTATAACGCACTCTCAAACGTAGGTGTTGAGTTATTTAATGATTTCTTGGGTCTGTTTGGCTTTACAAATATTGTTGCAATTGAGGTACAGGCCTTTCCTGTATGGATGCAGCTTTTTATAATGTTTATCATAGCAGATTTCGTCCAATGGAATGTACATAGAATGTTGCACCGCGTACCGTGGATGTGGCAATTTCACAAAGTCCATCACAGCGTTAAAGAAATGGGGTTTGCCGCACAATTTAGATTTCATTTTCTGGAAACCATTGTCTATAAATCTATTCAATACATCCCTTTAGCGATGATTGGTTTCGGTATCGAGCAGTTTTTTGTTGTGCATATGTTTGCTGTTTTTGTAGGGCATCTCAATCACGCAAATTTGGATTGGAATTACGGGAAGCTGGGCTTCATATTCAATAATCCCAGAATGCATATATGGCACCATTCTAAAGAGTTGCCAGACGAACACCCGTATGGAATGAATTTTGGTCTTACCTTGAGCGTTTGGGATTATATTTTTGGTACTGCTTACGTTCCCAAAAGTGGTAGGGATATTGAAATTGGTTTTCACGATGATGACGATTTTCCCGAAACATTTTCTGAGCAAGTCATCTATCCATTTAAAAAGCAAGATCAGTAAATTAGGTTACAGTATATCCAAATAATTGAATATAATTTTATCAAAGATATCACGATCAAGCTCGCCTGCTACTATGCATAAAAAGCGTAAGAATATTAAAAACATAAACATCAGAAATTATGAAAATAGAACAAATTTATACAGGATGTTTGGCACAAGGATCCTACTACATTGAAAGCAATGGCGAAGTAGCTATCATTGACCCTTTAAGAGAGGTACAACCTTATATTGATAAGGCTGTAGCTGCTGGAGCTAAAATCAAATACATTTTTGAGACTCACTTTCACGCAGACTTTGTGTCAGGTCACGTAACCCTTTCAGAAAAAACCGGAGCACCTATCGTCTACGGTCCAGAAGCAACTACAACTTTTGAATCCATCATTGCAAAAGATGAACAGGAATTCAAATTGGGCGAACTCACTTTCGTGGTCTTGCACACACCAGGTCACACAATGGAAAGTACCACATATTTATTGCGCGATAAAAACGGTAAAGACCATGCTTTATTTACGGGCGACACCTTGTTTTTGGGCGATGTAGGAAGACCAGACCTTGCGCAGAAAGCAGCTACAATGACGCAGGAAGAATTGGCCGGAACTCTTTACGATAGCCTTCGCAACAAAATAATACCTTTAGCAGATGACATTACGGTTTATCCAGCTCACGGTGCAGGTTCTGCCTGTGGTAAGAATATGATGAAAGAAACGGTAGATACTTTGGGAAATCAAAAGGAAATGAATTATGCTTTGCGTCCCGATATGACCAAAGAAGAGTTCATAAAAGAAGTAACTGATGGTCTATTGCCGCCACCAGCCTATTTCCCGCTGAACGTAAAGATGAATAAGGAAGGTTATAAAAATATTGAAGAAGTTATCGCTCAAGGCGAAAATGCACTCTCGCCAAATGCCTTTGAAGCTGCTGCAAATGAAACGGGTGCTGTAATGCTTGATGTGAGACACCAGAGCGATTTTGCAAAAGGACATATCCCAGGTTCCATATTTATTGGAATAGACGGAAGCTTTGCACCGTGGGTGGGCGATTTAATCAAAGATGTGCAACAACCTATTCTTTTAATTGCAGACAAGGATAGAATTGAAGAAACCATCACAAGGCTTTCTCGTGTAGGGTTTGATAATACCATTGGATATTTGGATGGTGGTTTTGAGGCGTGGAAAAAAGCATCAAAAGAATACGATATGATAACATCAATACCCGCTACTGAATTCAAACAAGTCACGAACGATTCAGAAAACGAAGCACCTGTTTTTGATGTAAGAAAACCGGGCGAGTTCCAGAGCGAGCACGTTGTAAATGCACATCACACGTCGCTTTCTGAACTCAACGAGCATCTTGCAGAGTTCCCAGATAATGAAACCTTTTACGTGCATTGTGCAGGTGGGTATCGCAGTATGATTGCGGCTTCCATCTTAAAAATTCGCGGCATCCACAATTTAATAGATATACAAGGTGGCTTTAAAGCTATCAAAGAAGCTGGCATTGAGACCACAGATTATGCGTGTCCTTCAATTTTAAAATAAATAATAATGGGTTCAGTCACAAATCTATCACCAGAATCGTTTTTATATAATGCAAAACTGCATAATATAATCATAGATATTAGGCAAGACAAAACTGAAAGATTTTTAAATGGAGTCTTCAGATTTCGATGCGATAAGGTCTTTCATAATTGTATCGATTTAGACACTACTTTGCCCCTTTATATATTTTGTGAAAATGGAAGAAAAAGTGGACAAATAGCAAGAAAATTAGCCACTAAAGGGCATAATGTTTATAAACTTCGAGGTGGTTATCAAGCTTGGAAACGATATTTGAAAATCGATTAAATATAAGAGAGATAAATCAGATAGAATGGGTGGAGTTAATTTCTAATGATGAGGTAGCTGTAATAATAGATACCAGAACATCTAAAGAATGGGCTGAAGGCATCATAGAGAACGCCATCCTTATGAATGTTCTTGATCTGGATACTTTTTGTAGCGAAGCGGCTATAGTTGATGAGATATGTTTGATTATTTAAAGTATAGAATTCTTAATAAAACAACCAGATTTAATACATTGCTATACTTTTTGGAAAACCAAAGTAGTCATCGCCCGCTCATCCTGTACATTTGTGGTTTTTACAGCTTCTAGAGGTGTGAGATTAAATTCTTTAACCAATTGATTGATTCGTGCTCGGGTCAAATAATAAGTTCCTTTCTGTCCGTTATCTTTAAATGTAATTTTGGGGGCATTTCCGTCCATACCTATGTTTGATGCCATTCTAATAAGCAAAATGCCATTTGGCCCCAACACACGTATCAATTCTGAAAACATAGCGGTAAAATGGGTTTCATTTTTTGCAAAATGTAAAACAGCACAGCACAAAATATGGTCAAATCTGTTTTCGCCGTAAGGCAAATTATCAAGTGTCCCAACCGTAAAATTTGAAGCTGCTTCAGGATAGTTTTGTTTGGCAGTTGCCAAAAATTCAGAATCTGAATCTATTCCAAATATCTCAAAATCGTTTTGATAAAACCACTTTAGGTTTCGACCACTTCCACAACCGGCATCAAGAATAGTTTGTCCATTGTGGTAACGCTCTTTCAATATCTGGTCAATGACATATATATCCACCCTGCCCAGCGCTTTAAATGTTGTTTTGTAATTCATAAAATAGGTAAATAAATTTTCAGCAAGATACCTGAAATTATTCCTTACTTCTGTAACTCTTGTTACTGTTTTTGGGTTGTAATCTGCATAATTTTATACCGTAAAATAAAAGTAAATACTATGGAAAATACAATTGAAAATAATGTGACTTCTATGCCGAGAATAGGCGATGAAGCACCCGATTTTAAAGCAAAAACGACCAAAGGGGATATCCAGATGGCCGACTTTGCAAAGGATAAATGGATTGTGATGTTCTCGCATCCAGCCGATTTTACACCCGTGTGCACGACCGAAATGAGTGGTTTTGCAACCCGAAAAGCAGAATTTGAGGCACTCAACACCGAACTTCTTGGATTGAGCATCGACAGTATTCACGCGCATCTGGGATGGGTAAGCAACGTCAAGGAAAAAACAGGCGTTTATTTTGACTTTCCCATTATTGCAGATATTGATATGAAGGTGTCTAAACTTTACGGAATGCTACAGCCCAATGAAAGTGAAACCGCAGCGGTACGTGCCGTGTTCTTTATCGACCCGAAAAAGAAAATCCGATTGATAATGTACTACCCGCTTAACGTTGGTAGAAATATGGATGAGATTTTAAGAGCATTGGAAGCCCTACAAACTTCAGATGAGCACAGCGTAGCAATGCCTCTCGATTGGAAAAAAGGAGACAAGGTAATTGTACCACCACCAAAAAATCTTGCAGAAATGGAAGCTCGTATCGCAGATGATAGCTGCGAAAAAGTGGACTTCTATCTCGCTAAAAAATCATTGTAACCAGCAAGGTTGGTTTTTAGTTAAGGTTGGTTAGTGGAAAAGCGGCGAGCAATCGTCGCTTTTTTTGAACTACTGTAACATAGGTTACTAAACTCTTACCGCTTCATCCTTACCTTTAATAGTAATGAACAAAATCCTATTAATTATAACAGTTATGAGCAGTTTTTTTAGCGCAAAAGCGCAACAAGACAATACTATAAAAATCCTAACAGCTTCAGAATTTAACGAAGGCATAAATAACAACGATGTTCAGTTGGTAGACGTGCGTACTGCAAAAGAATTTAATGATGGAGCAATAAAAAACGCATTGAACATCGATTTCTTTCAGCAAGAAATTTTCAATGAAGAATTTGGCAAGTTAAACAAAGAACAACCTGTTTATCTCTATTGTCGTTCCGGAAATCGAAGCCATCAGGCAGCCCTAAAATTAGAGGCGATGGGCTTTAAAGAAATCTATGATTTAAAAGGTGGTTATATGGGATGGCCAGATAAAAAATAACGTTATGCAGATGTCCTGCTATCGATATTGACGGCATCAAACAAAATGCAACCGTTGATGGCAAGGTACCCGTTATGATAAATGCCTATGGAAAGGGTGGCAAAAAACCATTTCTTATAGAGGGTAGCGAAACCCCACAAAGCATACCGTCTTGGTTATGGGCAGGAATAATCATATTTGCGGCTTGGGCTATATATTATCTTGTTATTTCGTTGAGTTAAAAAACTTTAATTATGAAGAATTTCCTTTTAATTTCAATTTTTGCGTTTATTTCATTCAACGTAATCGCACAAAATAAAGTAGCCAGTGCTGCCTATCAATCAATGCTTGACAGTTTACTCACCCATTCAGTCAATGAAATAATGGTGCAAAATGTAAATAGTGACGATGACGTTGTGTTTTTAGATACCAGAGCAAAAAAAGAATTCAAGGTAAGCCACATAAAAGGTGCACAATGGGTAGGATTTCTTTCCTTTCATAAAAGAAAGGTCAAGGATATACCCAAAGACAAAAAGATAATCCTCTATTGTTCCGTAGGGTATCGAAGTGAAAAAATTGCTGAAAAATTAGTGAATGAGGGTTTTACCAATGTTTATAATCTATATGGTGGTCTTTTTGAATGGGTAAATGAGGAAAAGGGTGTTGTCAATGACAAAGGTCCCACTTTAGAAGTGCACCCCTATGATGATTGGGGGCAATGGCTGTATAAAGGGATTAAAACCTACTAAGATAAATCATCCCGTGAATTTACAGAAAATGAAGGAATTAAATTAAGAATAGATATGACAGATAGGGAAAACTACGAATCGATAGCTAAAGAAATACATAGTGATGAAAACCCTGTGGGTATTGACGCAAAAAAGACACATATCCTCATCATACAGAAGCTGATTCGAATAGAAGAACGTTTGACCCAAATAGAAAAAAGATTAAAATGAAAACAACACTTAAATTACAGAATATCAAATGTGGTGGTTGTACTAACGGTATCGCTATAAGACTACTAAAATTATCGGGTGTCCACGAAGTACAGATAAGGGATGAAACATCAGAAGTTACCTTCAGTTACGAAACGATAAATGACCTCGCTAATGCAGAACGTACACTAACATTAATGGGATATTCACCAGAAGGTGCAGAAAACACTTTAATGAATAAAGCAAATCCTATATAAGTTGTGCAGTCGGACGCGTTTCTGGCTAATAAAACTTGATGCGAGCCAGCAATCGTTGGTTTATGTGGAAAGAGCAGACTGTAATGGTCTGCTCTTTATCTTTTTTTAATATTCAGTTATGTAACAAGCGTTACACAATTTATAATTCAAATTATATAGGTTAGTTAAAGTATCACAAAAACTTTAATCAATATCTATTGAAATCTATACTAAAGATATCAGGAAAACTATACGATAAAATCCATACCATTTGGTTTTCTACTTGGGGCGAACGCTGGGTAAGTAATATTCTCATCATTAGTTTTATTTTGGGTATTTTATATTATCTCGCTATCATTTTTGGGTGGGTAGTGCCAACGAACGAATTTTTTAACCACCCTTTTTTTGCCATTGAGATACCCTTTACGCTTCTTCTAATTTTTGAATTGTTCAGTTTAATTTTCTCATTACCACGTTCTGTGGCAAAATCAAATAGTAAGCAGTATGAAGTGTTATCTCTAATATTTTTAAGGTCGAGTTTTAAGGAGTTTAGCCATATTGATACGCTATCAGACTGGTCTTTAAACTCTGAACCCGTATTAAATATGTTTGCTTATGGTGTAGGCGGCTTACTCATTTTTGCGCTTACCAACCTTACATATAGGCTACAAAGCCACGTGCGCATCACAAAGGACAAAAGCGAACAGTTATCATTTATTGCTACCAAAAAACTACTTGCCTTATTACTCTTGGCTGGTTTTGTAATTATAGGATTCAACGATTTACTTTATCTATTTAATACTGGTACGTACCACCAGTCATTTGAGTCATTTTACACCATTCTCATCTTTTGTGATATCCTTATCGTACTCATTGCCCTGCGGTATTCCACAGCTTACAATGTGATTTTTAGGTACTCAGCTTTTGCGTTGGCTACTATTTTTATTCGAATTTCATTTAGTCTGGATACGATTGAGAGTATTGCTGTGGGCACGGCAGGAGCTGTATTTGTCTTATTGCTAACGGTTACTTACAATTATTTCAATCGAAAAGAAGGAATTAGTAAGACCTAATTATCAAATAATTCATTTTTATAAATATCAAGTTATGTAACACCAGTTACCGCCAGCGTAGTGATAGCCGCCTAATTTTGTAAGTGAATATGAATAACATTAATCCTCTTACTATTATTTTAGTATTGTTTGTGTACAGTACGCTGTTTGGACAAAATGAAGATTTCTCACATTCCAGTAGCTGGAACACGTTATCGGTAAAAGGAAATCTCAATGAGAAGCTATTTCTGAAAAACGAGTTCAACTTCCGTAGAACTAATTTTTTTCAAGATTGGGAACAAATTGTATTGAGACCTTCGGTTCAGTATAAACTGGATAACGTCTTTACCGCAGCAGTAGGTTATTCATATATTCAGAATTACAGCTATGCAGATTTTAGCACACCGATTGATACAAGGGAAAACAATCTTTGGCAGCAGCTTTTCATAAAACAGACCCTCAAAAATTTCGATATCTCGCACAGAATTCGATTTGAAGAGCGCTTTCGGGAACAAGTGAGCAGGGTCGATAATCTTTCTTCGATTTCAGGGACAGACTATTCCGGAAGATTGCGCTATCGGTTTATCGTCACAGTTCCCCTTCTCAAAAAGCAACATATTTCAGTCGTTGCTTACGACGAGGTTTTTCTAAATTTTGAAGACGGTTTACAACCTAAAAACCTGGACCAAAACTGGATGTTTATAGGAGTACGCTTTCGCGAAAGCGCACACATTACCATTACATCGGGCTACCATCATATCAATATCCCAAAGAATAATTTCTCAATTACAAATCACATCTGGGAAACCAGTTTAATCTACACGTTATAAATGAAAAAGCTATCGCTCTTTATTTTATTTGCACTCTTGGCTATTACAAATTTGGTAGCACAAGAACACAACAACGAAGAACATATCTCAGGAAAAGGCTTTCGTATCGCCGCCGTGTTAGGTCATACTTATATAAATAGTGACGGTATGGACGGCAATTTGTATATACCGTCTTGGGGACTGGACATAGATTACTGGTTCAATCACAAATGGGGCATCTGACTGCATAATGACATTGAGATAGAAAATTTTGTAGTAGAAAGAAATGATACCGAAGTCATTGAGCGCGAAAATCCCTTGGTCTTTACACTCGATGCTTTACACGAGATAGGCAATGGTTTTGTACTTAGTGTAGGCCCTGGCGTTGAATTAGAAAAGAACGAATCTTTTTTCCTAGCACGTGTAGGTGTAGAGTATGAATATGATATCAATGAGAACTTCTACCTAATGCCCACACTTTTTCACGACCAGCGTTTTGATGGATTTAGCACTACTACTTTTGGATTAGGCATTGGACATTTTTTTTAAGAAACCATCTAAACGGTAGTTCTGTAACATCAGTTACAGAGTGGTGCAAATATTATCTCTATATTTATGAGATTTTAAAACACTCAAACATATGGCAACACATCATCAAGTGCTCATTATAGGCGGTGGAACCGCTGGAATAATGACCGCAGCACAACTCTTAGAACAAAAAATATCCAATAATGTCGCAATTATAGAACCAGCAAGCACCCATTATTATCAACCTGCTTGGACACTTGTAGGAGCAGGCACTTATGACTATGACAACACAGGAAGACCTATGGCAGACGTCATGCCTAAAGGTGTTGAATGGATAATGGACAAAGCCACAGGTTTCGACGCCGAAAATAATACCGTAAAAACGGAGGTAAGCGGCGATATTACATATGATTATTTAGTCGTTTCACCTGGACTTGCTTATGATTTTAGTTTGGTGCCAGGCCTCGGCGAGGCAATGGACAAAGGTGTGGTATGCAGCAATTATACAGACCCGTTGCATACGTGGAATGTGGTCAAGAATTTTAAAGGCGGCACCGCTTTATTTACACAACCTGCAACACCCATTAAATGTGGTGGTGCACCACAAAAGATTATGTATCTCGCTGAAAGCCATTGGTCAAAAAGTAAGACACGTTTAAATTCTGAAGTGCTATTTGCAACT
>Ga0207917_1000131_pt1 | contig 14758 bp, 14 predicted proteins | sample DeeseametaMP0556_FD_184208 | JGI IMG/M metagenome (GOLD analysis project Ga0207917, IMG submission 184208) | Marine microbial communities from the Deep Atlantic Ocean - MP0556 (SPAdes) | ecosystem: Environmental > Aquatic > Marine > Oceanic | place: South Atlantic Ocean | collected 2011-01-23 | reverse complement strand
GGTTGCCATGCTGCTGGTGTTTCCCCTGAAAGGGCTGGACGTGAACGCCGCCAAGGTGGTTGGCGGCCTGATTGTTAACGGTGCCTGGGGAGTGGGGCTCGCCGCCTGGATGTGGTTTGATCGGTCACGCGGCAACGCCTGACAATCCGCCGGCAGCATGCAAGTGAGTCTGCTGCCGGTATTGGCCGAGCGCCAAGCGTTGCGGGCCTTGCCGGGGGCCTGTTATGACCGGTCGGCGATGCGCTCCCGGGCTTTTACCCGGACCTCCTCCCGGGAAGAGAAATGCGCTTCCCGCAGTTGTTCTACCTGCTGCTGCCGATCAGAACGCGACAGGTTGGTATTGCCCAGCAGCGATTCGCGCTCCCTTAGCCACTGCGACATCCGTCGATCGAACTCTTCGCGCCGGCTATCCAGTTGCTCCAGGCGAGCGGCTGCGTCTGCGCCCACCCATTGCTCGCGAATCTTTCTGAGGGTTGCCTCGTCGCCACCGTCTTGGCGAAGCTGCGCGCTCCTGCGCTGCAGTTCCTGGTAACGGCTTATCTGGGCTATGTTGCTCTGCATGTCATGCGGGAGTGATGCGGTGAGCGCCTCAAGCTGTTCTGCCTTCTGCTGGCTTGTCAGGGTATCGTCGCTGACCACGGTAAGTCGGGCCAGGGCATAGTCCTCACTGACTTGCTGGCGGGCAAAGAAAGCCATGCATACCTGGCGATCCAGATAGAGATGACAACTGTCTCGTACCCACTGTTGTTGCTCCCGGAGGGCACCCAGGTCCAGCGTGTCGGTGCTGACGCCACCTGCCTCGGAGCGCGAGGCCAGGTTCCTTTTCCACGCTATATAGCCTTCCAGAATCTGGCCGGCCTCCCGTGCGGCGGTGCCGGGTAGTTGACTGGCAAAATACGCTTGCAATCGTTGCTCAATGGTATCCAGGCTCTCTTCGCCCAGGGTGGAGAGGAAATAGTCCAAGACGTCTCGAAGCTGCGGTGTCACCGCCAGGCAGCCGTCGGGCGTCACCGCCAGCCCATCAGGAACCGTCGTTCCTTCCAGTGAGGCGGGAAGCGATTCCAGGCCATTGCGGACAGTGACCGAGCGGCTGGCGGCGGGGGTAAGCAAGGGCGCCGTCAGTGGCAAGGGGGTGGGAGGCGTCACTTCGGCCTGCCGATGCATTGGCAATTCTGATTGTCTGCCTTCCCCGGAAAAAATAATCACCAGGGTGAACAAGACAAAAGTAACATGCACCGTAACCACGGACAGTTTCTCTGAGCGTTCCATGACTTAAAGACCTGCGTTTTTCAACCGGTTGGCATGGTGACGAAATACCACCACGGGATCGGTTTCAAACAGGTCGGTCAGGCCGAACAGCTGATTAACCTCGTCCAGATGGTTCATCCGGTAATTATCGCGAATGACCTTGCCCAGGTGACTGCTGCAGCGGCCCACCAGACCGTCACTTTGTGGATCGTTGGTGCCGATAAAGGCGGAAGAGGCAATTTTTAATGGCAGATCCAGTGGATCCAGGGGATTGGTGAGCAGTCGCGTGCCGCTCCAGGAGTAATAGCGTACCCCGTCTACACTATAGCTGCCCTCGCCGCAGAAGGCGGTGGGCACCCCGGCCGGGTAGCGGGTATTGAAGTCTGCGGCACCCTCGGTGGAAATAGATTGAAACCCGGCCAGCGAATCCTGCGGGAGTGATTCGCCGGCGGCCAGGCCAATAATGGTGCCAACAGCATTCACGATCTCACCGGCCCCATTGCTGATTAAGGGGCCGGTCCCTTCCAGAGTGGAAACAAGCAGGTCAAATACCGGGGACCCCATTGTGGCCCCACCGACCGAGGTGGCTGAAGCGATACGGTCCGGCATGGCGGCTGCCACATAACGGATCGACTGATTACCGTGACTGTGGCCGATCAGATTCACTTTGTCTGCACCGGAGATAGCCAGAATCTCCTCTACCTGCTGCAGCAACTGTTCGCCACGGACTTCGGAGGAGGCAAAGGACGAAACCTGTGTCAGGTAGACTTCCGCGCCCCGTTCAGTCAGGTCACTGGTAATACCGTTCCAGTAGTCCAGCGGCCCAATGCTATCGAAACCGGACATGCCATGGGCCAGTACGATGGGGTATCGGGTTTGGGCATAGCTGGAATTCACCGAAAACCCGCTCAGCCAACCCGCCAGAGCCGGGGAGCCCAGCCCCACCAGCAAGCCAGTAAAAATAACCATTTTAAATATGCTGTTCATGTTTCACCTAGTGCAATTCTGTTTATATTGCCGGTTTTTTTATGGCCAATCTTGTGAAAGGCTTATGATGGTGGCATTGCCGAAGTGGAGACATAGCGGAAAGGGACGTTGTTATAATCTTATTAAGACAGCGATTGTCAGACTGGGGATTTTTTTTAAAAATTGCGCTCCCAATACCCATAACACTTAAAAAATAAGCGAGCTTCAAAGCATCATGGCAGTATCGGCGGGTTTTAAGGTTTCCATTGAAATTGTAAAAAAGGTGCTCGATCTTGGGCGGCAATATGGCGTGGACGTTGATGGACTCCTGAAGGAATACGATTTTCGTATTCAGCCGATAAAGGGAGATCCGGCTTACATGCCTGCTGAGGATGTGGAATTTATGTTGTCTGTGGGGTTACGACAGATGTCAGACCCCTTGCCCGGTTTGACACTGGGAGTGGTATCGCAACAGCAATTGTTTGGTCTGGTTGCCTTTCTGGCACAAACGTCCAGTACCGTTGGCGCTTGTCTGGAAAAAATCATGCAGTTGGAGCCGCTGATCAGCAATATAGGCAAGACTTGCCTGGAATATTCACCCGGTGAGGCCCAGCTGATATGGCATTGTCATATCCAGGACCCATTTGTTCGTACCCATGTCGGCAGCTTTATCCTGTTTACCTATACGCAGTTGATTAACACGGGAACGCAAGCCGGGCATCTGGTGCATGAAGTGCATATGGCCCACCCAGCGCCCAAGGACAGGGCGACCCTGGATGTCTATCGCAACGCCTTTAACTGCCCGGTGATTTTCAATGCCCGGCATTATCGGGTCCTGTTTCCTGCGACGGCCGTCGATCTATCAGTCAACACGGCCGACCCCATGCTCAATACGGTGCTGGCTGAGCATGCGCAAAAGCTGCTTGAAGAGAGGGCCAAGCCCGCTTCATTTACCGATGAGGTTCGCCTGCATATTCAGAAACTGCTTCAGGACGGCAATGTGTCACGTGAAAACGTGGCTGCCATGCTGAATATCACCAGCCGAACCCTGCACCGGAAATTGCGTCAAGAGGGGACCAGCTATGGCGATCTGCTTTCCCGGTTACGGCTGGAGCGGTCCTGCGATTTGTTGCGACAAGGCGCTCAGTCTGTGCAGGCAATAGCCCGGGATGCGGGGTTTGATGAGGCACACTCTTTCACGCGCTGGTTCAGACAGATGACCGGCCTCTCCCCCAGCGAATATCGTCAGAAGGGCCCCGACCCCGAATAAGGATGCCGGGAGGGGCCGCGCGGCGAAATGGCACGAACAGCCCTAGTTGTCCGGTTGCCACATCGTGCTAGCGTAGGCGCTTCCTTTTATCGGCGGGAGCCAAGCATGCCCAGTAACACCCATACCGTGATGGTCACCGGCGCTTCCGGCTATATTGCCGGCTGGATTGTGAAATACCTGCTGGAGGCAGGCCATACGGTCCACGCCACCGTGCGTGATCCCAACAAAGCGAAAAGCGTGGATCACCTCAAGCGTATTGCCGATGCGGCACCCGGTACCCTGAAACTGTTCAAGGCCGAACTGCTGGATGCAGAAAGCTTCGATGCACCCATGCAGGGCTGCGACATCCTCATGCATACCGCCTCGCCGTTCGTGCTGGATGGCTTCACCGATGCCTACGAGGCCCTGGTCCGCCCGGCGGTGGAAGGGACCCGCAATGTGCTCAACGCCGCCAACCGCTGCGAAACCCTCAAGCGAGTGGTGCTGACCAGCAGCGTGGCCTCCGTGTACGGGGATGCCACGGACATGAAAGGCAAAAGCGCCTTCACCGAAGCCGACTGGAACACCACCAGCAGCGTTGACCATAACCCGTACCAGTATTCCAAGGTAGCCGCCGAACGGGAGGCCTGGAAAATCCACGACGGTCAGTCTCAGTGGGACCTGGTAACCATCAACCCGGGCATGGTCTACGGGCCTTCCCTGACCAACGCCAGTAACTCTGCCAGCATTGGCACCCTGCTGGATATGGGCCGTGGCAAGCTGAAAACCGGTGTGCCGGCTTTGGAATACGGCATGGTGGACGTGCGCGAAGTGGCCCTGGCGCATTTGCTGGGGGCGTTCAAACCGGAAGCGGAGGGGCGCTACATTCTGGTCAGCCAGTCCGTGTCCATGCTCGACATCGCCGGCATGCTGCGCAAACAATTCGGCAAGCAGTATCCCTTCCCGATGATGAAGGTGCCCAAGCCGGTGGTATGGGCTGTCGGCCCGTTCATGGGCCCGGTCACCCGCAAGTTCATCAGCCGTAACGTGGGCTACCCCCTGCGCTTCGACAACAGCCGCAGCAAGGCACTGGGCGTGAATTATCGACCGGCGGCGGATACCTTGAAGGATCACTTTGATCAGGTGCTGGAGGACGGGCTGGTACGGCGTCGATAACGCGGTGGCTTGCTGAAAAAACCTTCGCCTTGCGAGCAAGGCTCCAACGACTCGCCTTGACCGTTGGAGCTTTGCTTGCAAAGCGAAGGGGCAAAGTCGGGAAAGCCTTTCCAGATCTCCCCAACCTTGACCCTGCCTCATCACCAAAAAGCAGGGTGGATTAGCCGGCAGGCGTCAATCCACCCTGCGGTCTACGTCAGGACTGACTGGCCTGCTCGCGGCGCGGCTCGTAGGGCTCGCCGCCGCCGGGGAAGGCCAGACGCAGGTTGTTCAGCCAGGTGGTGCCGAACTGGCGGAACAGGGAGGCGCTGTTGTAGGGGATGCCATAGCGATCCGCCAGCGCGCGAACCCGTGGCGCCACCTCCTGATAGCGATTGCTGCACATATCGGGAAACAGGTGGTGTTCGATCTGGTGTGACAGGTTACCGGACAGGATATGGAACAGCTTGCCACCCTCGATGTTGCAGGAACCCAGCATCTGGCGCAGATACCAGCGCCCACGGGTTTCGCCTTCCACCTGTTCCAGGGTGAAGTTGTGCGCCCCGGCCGGGAAGTGCCCGCAGAAGATAATGGTGAACGCCCAGATGTTGCGGATCAGGTTGGCCACCGCATTGGCGCCAGCCACTATCCCGAACACCAGCAGCGGCGAGAAGGACACGTAGAAGGAAATCGGGATCGCCACCAGCGCCGCCGCCAGCGGCCAGGCGATGTAATCCTTGGCCACCTGCCGCCATACCTTGTAGCCAATCCGTTTTAACAACGGCGTGAAATCCTTGAGCTTGTTCTTGCCTTTCAGGTGGTCATCGATGGCTTGCTCATGGACGGCCACGCCTTCTTCGAACAACAGCATCAGCAGAATGAAATAGATCGGCTGCAACAGAAACGCCGGTTTCCACTTCTGCATGGGCGTTACCCGCATGATGCCGTAGCCCACATCCAGGTCCTTCTCCAGCACATTGGTCCAGGTGTGATGCACCACATTGTGGGAATGCATCCAGCGGTCCGAGGGGCTCATGGTGTCCCACTCCCAGGTGTTGGATTGAATCTCCGGGTCCTTCATCCAGTCCCACTGGGCGTGCAGCACGTTGTGGGCGATTTCCATGTTTTCCAGAATCTTGGCGATACCGAGCATGAACACGCCCAGCCCCAGGATAGTGAGCATCACCGGCCAGGCGGCCAGCGCATGGCCCCAGGCGGGGATGAAAAACAGTGACAGGTAAATGATGAAGCGGGCGCTGACCGCCATGGTGCGCTGGGTCTTGATAACCTTGAGGATATAGGCGCGGTCCCGGTCGCCGCGGGAATCAAACACCTCGTTGCGAATGGCTTCCAGCTCGTTTCCGAATTCTTCGATCTGCTCGTCGGTCAGGTCGACCGGGTATTGATGGGTTTTCATTATTGTTCCCTCACAAATCCAGTTCGCAATCGCCGGCGGCGGCGCAGATGCAGGTCTGTACAATGCTGCCTGCCTCGTTCAGTACCTCGCCGGTACGCAGGTCACGCACACAGCCGGATACCAGGGTGGTGTTGCAGGTATGGCAGATGCCCATGCGGCAGCCGTGGGGCGGGTTCATTCCGGCTTCCTCGGCCACTTTCAGCAGCGGCGTGTCGCTGTCGCCGTCAGTTTCCACATCGCTCTGGGCGAAGCGCACCCGGCCCCCCACCGCATCGGCGGGCACCTCGGTAAAGGGGGCGCGGAACCGCTCCACATGCAACCGACGGATACAACCCGCGTCTTCCATGCATTGCTCGATGGCTTCCAGCAGGGAAGGGGGGCCGCAGGCGTACACATCCCGTTCTTTCCAGTCCGGGCAGAGTGCATCCAGTTGGGCGGCGGAAAACCGGTTGCGGCTCGGGTCGTCGCCCTCGCGGCTATAAATCAGGTGCAGGTGATAGCGATCGTTGTAGCGATCCATCGCCTTCAGTTCCTTGCCCAGCACCACATCAAATTCATGGGGCGCATAGTGGATATGGTGGGTATCCGGCAGGCGCCCCTGGGCAATCAGGCTGTTGACCATGCTGAAAGCTGGCGTGATACCGCTGCCGGCGGTGATAAACAGCGGCTGGATCGGCTGGGCGTCAGGCAGGTAAAAGTCCCCCTGGGGCAAGCCGATGGGCAGGTAATCGCCCACCTTGATATTGCGCACGATGTGATGGGAAATGGTGCCCTTGTCGATGGCCTTCACGGTGATGGTGAAGCAGTCGTCCTCCCGCTCCGGCGGGGAGGAGATGGTGTAGGTGCGGGTGTAATGCTTGCCGTTGGCGGGAATCCCTACCCGCACATGCTGACCGGCACGGTGGCCCCGCCAGTTCAGGCCGGGGCGCAGGGTCAGGGTGCGGGCATCCTTGGTTTCATCCCATACCTTGACCACCCTGGCCTGCAGCTTGTGGGTGGTCCACAGCGGATTCACCAGCTCCAGATAATGGGAGGTGCGCAGGGGCCAGGCAAAGTAATCGGTGATGGTACTCAGGCGAGACCATATAGAGGGTGACGCACCTGGCTCGGGCTGGGCGGGTTGACGCATAACGGTTCCTCGTTCGTTGTCATTTTATGAGGTGTTGCTCGCCTGGCGGACCAGGCTGGCGACGGGCAGCAAGGGCGGCCCGCCATCGTCCGTTTTGTCTGTTCTGTTGTGGTAGCGCGTATCAGGGTCAATGTCAGTATCCGCCTGTGCAGGGCGAACTGACCAACCTGCTTTACGCAATCCCAACGGAATGCCCGTCAAGGCATACAATCGGGGCAGCATAAATGTGCACACTTGTGCGTGCACAAGTGTTTACAAGACTAAAATGACAACGCCCGGCTTGTCCACCCTGTTTTTTTGATACGGCGATTACCCCGCCCCAAACGCGTTGGCGCCTGGCTCACAAAGCGAGACGCCGAGCCTTCTGCCGCTAAAAACCAAACCCGCCATGAAATCCATCGCCCCCCGCCCAACAGTTGGTACACTGCACCCCTGATTTTCTGCCACCCGGGCCCTGACGTGACTGATTCCCTGTTTTCCTCCCTGCCACTGAGCAGCGACATGCTCGCCAACCTGGACACACTGGGCTATACGGCCATGACACCGGTACAGGCGGCCAGCCTGCCGCCCCTGCTGAAAGGCCGGGATGTGATTGCCCAGGCCAGCACCGGCAGCGGCAAAACGGCTGCCTTTGGCATCGCTCTGCTGCACCCACTCAACCTGCGCTACTACGGCTGCCAGGCCTTGGTGCTTTGCCCCACGCGGGAGCTGGCAGACCAGGTGGCTGTCGAGATTCGTCGTCTGGCCCGGGGTGCCGGCAACATCAAGGTGCTGACCCTCTGCGGCGGCCAGCCCATCGGCCCGCAAATCGGCTCCCTGGAGCATGGTGCCCAGGTGGTGGTGGGCACACCCGGGCGCATCCTCAAGCACCTGAGCAAAGGCACGCTCAGCCTCGACGGGCTCAACACCCTGGTGCTGGACGAAGCGGACCGCATGCTCGACATGGGCTTCTTCGATGATATTGCGGAAGTGATTCGCCAGACTCCGGCCCGTCGCCAGACCCTGCTGTTCTCCGCCACTTACCCGGCGGGCATCAAGCAGCTGGCAGAAACCTTCATGCGTGACCCGGAGCATGTGGAAGTGGCGGCCATGCACGACAACACCCGCATCGAGCAGCGTTTCTACGAAGTGGAGCCCATGCAACGCTACGAAGCCGTTGCCGACGCCATTGCCTGCTTCCGGCCCACCAGCTGCGTGGTGTTCTGTGTCACCAAGCAGCAGTGCCAGGATGTGGTCAGCCAGCTCTGCCGGCAGGGTCTGGCCGCCCGGGCCCTGAACAGCGACCTGGAGCAGCGCGAGCGGGATGAAGTGCTCACCCTGTTCGCCAACCGAAGTCTGTCTGTACTGGTCGCCACGGACGTGGCCGCAAGAGGGCTGGATATCGACAGCCTGGACATGGTCATCAACGCGGAACTGTCCCACGACCCGCAGACCCACATTCACCGGGTTGGCCGCACCGGCCGGGCGGGGGAGAAGGGCCTGGCCATCAACCTGGTGGCGCCCCGTGAAAGCCGCCGGGCCATGGCCATTGAAGTACTGCAGGGCGAAACGCTCAACTGGCACCCGGTGTCCAGCCTGAAACCCCGCGCCGGCGATCCCATGTTGCCGCCCACGGTGACCCTGTGCATCGGCGCCGGCCGCAAGGACAAGCTGCGGCCCGGCGATATCCTCGGTGCCCTCACCGGCGACGCGGGCATCCCTGGCAACCAGGTCGGCAAGATCACCGTCACCGACTACCAGGCCTACGTTGCCATAGAACGCGACAGCGCCGACCTGGCACTACAGCGATTAATGAACGGCAAGATCAAGGGCAAGAACCGGCGGGTAAAGAAGCTGTAGTCCGCTGGCTACCTCTCTTTTCGTTGGAGCTATGCTTGCATGGCGAATACCTAACAAGCTGGCCAATCCTTGAGGGTGCCAATCGCGTTTGTGCAAAAACAATTTTTGCACAAATGCACAAAATGTTGTTCCCTGTGCCCTATATACCCGATAGCCCCATGGAGCCCGTATGCGTCTGTCTATCGAACTGACACCGGAGCAGCATCAGTTGCTGAAGGTATCCGCGACCCTGGAAGGCAAGTCGCTCAAGGCCTATGTGCTGGAGCGAGTGCTGGGCAATGCCAGTGAACAGGAACAGTCCCTGGCCGCGTTGGAAGCCTTTCTGAAGACCCGGCTACAGTCTGGTCGCGCTGGGTCCCGCGCCAGCAGCAACGTGGATGAGCTGGTCAACCAGGTACTCAAGGAAGAGGAAACCCGCTAAATGGATTACGACCTCACGGAAGAGGCCGCCGACGACATCAGCAACATAATCCGTTACACGCTACGTACTTGGGGGAGGGCGCAGGTCGAACGTTATCGCCAGGCTCTCAATGCTTGCCTGGAACGACTGGTCAGTGGGGAGGTAGTTCCCGCCCTCGCTCTGGCCAGCTTGCCTGAGGTCTATCGGTTTCGCTGCCAGCACCATTTCATCTTCTAAACACTTCAAGGCACACAGCGGCCATTGATTATTGCCGTGCTCCACGAGCGGCAGGATTTGCTGGCGCAGCTTTCCTGGCGAAGTAAGTAGTATCAGCACAGTACCTATCTTGCTGTGGGAGCTATGCTTTCATGGCGAATATGGCGGTGACGAACGGGAAAATCCTGCCAGTCATCGAAACCGCTCAGTAGAAACTGCGCATATCTGGTGCAAAATATGGCCATTATGGTGCCCCAGAAAAGAGCATAAACAGCCAGGTTACCCGGCCTTCCTGCTCAGCTCAGCCAGCTTCTGATCCAGCATAGTCAGAATATGCCGGCGGCTGATCACGCCAACCACCTTGTTCGCGCTATCCACCACCGGGTAGATCTTGGGCTTGGCGGCCAGCATCTGCTGGGCCAGCCCCAGCACCTCATCGTCCAGCGATACGGTCAGCACTTCGGTCTGCATCAGGTCTCTCACCGTGGCCACGCGCTGGTTGTGGTAGACCACCTGTAGCGCGGCCTGCAGGCATTCACGCTCGCTGATCCAGCCCACCAGGGTGCCGGCCTTGTCGGTGACCGGGCTGCCAAGCATATCCAGTTTGATCAGCTTGCTGGACGCCTCCACCACCGGCATCTCCGGGTGGATCGTCGCAAAACGGGTACACATCAGGTCGTTAATGGAGACAGAATCCATGGGCTTACCTCGTTGTCAGGCTCTAAAACCATCCTGCCGACTGTCGCCGGCCTGTACCCCTGACTACTGCGGGAACCGTGCCAACTCTGTTGGCCCTTTGGAGGGCTCCTGAAATACCTGCCCTGGAACGTTGTTACAAAGCTGTCTCAGCATACTGGGCTGGTGCCGGCGGTAATTAGGGGAGGACCCGAGTGCCCTAATGGAAGTGCGGTGAGTCGCTCATCCCGCGAGCGCGGGATTGCCAGGCTTGCAGTGACGGCAGGCAGAATAATATTTTAGATATATGCCTATTCTATTAATGAATATATGCTGTCGTTAATGAATGGCGAGATGGGGTGGCGGGGCTGCGCCCATTCCGGACAGGAGGGGTAATTGATGGGAAGAATCAAAGCCGGCTGGCTGGCGTTAGGGGTTCTGGTGACCACGGCGCACGCAGAGTCCAATGAAGACTTGCTGGAAGCCCGACAGGTCTCCATGGCGCTTGGCGGGGCGCTCAAGCAGGCATTGGTGACGGCTATGAAAGAAGGCGGGCCGCTGGCGGCCATCGAGGTATGCCATGTCTCGGCGATGCCGATCACCGAGCATATCAGCGAAGGCACTGAATGGAACTTAAGGCGCACTAGCGAGAAGGTACGCAACCCCCGGAATGTGCCGGATGACTGGGAACGGCAGCAGCTTGAGCACTTTCAGCGCCAGCTGGATAACGGCGCTTCGCCAGAGCAACTGGAGGTGCTGGAGGTGGTCTCCCGCGATGGGAAGTCCGTGCAGCGATACATGAAAGCCATCATGGTCGAGGCACCATGCCTGGCTTGCCATGGCAGTTCGGTGTCTGAGCCGGTGAGTGAAGCGTTGCAGCAACGTTACCCGAACGATCAGGCAACAGGGTATCAGCCCGGGGAATTGCGCGGTGCGTTTTCGCTTCAGCGGCCCATACCCTGACAGTCTCAGCAAGACGCGGGCCGCTGGTCACCCGGAAAGGCGCCTTGAGACTCCACCCGAAGCGGATTCGTTTATTTCCCCGTCAGAGTTGTGTAAATTCGAACTGGTTCACAATAAAGCGCTACCAATAACAACAGGCCCGCCAGGACGGTGAGGCCGTGAGTCGGGGTCAGGGGGAAGGGATGCCAGTCTGTTTGCATTTACTATCCATCCAGCATTGTCCGGCCCCTGAAAGGGCAGGGGACAGCTGGCCATGAGTACATCTTTCTTCCTCGTCGTTATCCTGGTGTCGCTGGCAATTCTGGCGCTGCTGAAGTCGCCCACCGGTTCAACCTCGTTCACCTACCGCCGCAAGCCCTACCTGCTCAGTAAAGCCGAACGCTCTTTCTATGGTGTCCTCTCGCAGGCGGTGGCCGGCAAGGCGCTGATCTTTTCCAAGGTCCGGGTGGCGGATGTGATAACCCCGCAACAGGGGCTTACCCGCTCAAACTGGCAGCGCGCCTTTAACAGAATTTCCGCCAAACATCTGGATTTCATTCTCTGCGACCCACAAGACTGCGCCGTAAAACTCGCCATTGAGTTGGATGATGTCAGCCATGACTCTGCCAAACGCCAGGCTCGGGATACTTTTCTGGATGCTGCCTGCCAATCAGCGAGCCTGCCACTGCTGCGGATTCGGGCAGCCAGGGGCTATGTGGTCGCTGATCTTCGCCGTGACATTGACGCCATTCTTTTTCCGCCCCAGCAACAAGAGTCCCCTGAAACCAAGATTGCTGACGATCAGTTCGTCAGAGAGTTGGCAGAGACGAGCCAAGCCCAACGCAATGAGGAGCCCGCTCAGCCGCAAGCGGCGGGGGCGGTAGTGGCAGCGCCAGTGCCGACAGCATCAAAGCAACCTGAAGCGCCGGCCTGTCACCGGTGTGGCAGCGAGATGGTGTTGCGAACGGCAAAGTCGGGGAAACAGGCGGGGCAGACGTTCTGGGGGTGCAGTGGATTTCCACGGTGCCGTGGTGCGGCAAAGATTCAGTTTGATGCACGGGGCAAGGCCTGATCCCAATGGCTTAGTATGCTTTATTAATTGGCTTTGTTTATCTGTTCCCAGGATAGTAGAAATATTTTTTATATAAAGTGAGGTTTTTGGTGAAAGATTTTAATATTAATGAGGTTGTGTCCCATTTGGTTTCGGAAGTGACAGGGAAAGTTTATGAGGCTGGCGTAAAGGGGTATCAGGAAGGAAGGGCAAAGTTTAGATCTGCTTTTGAAAATTATTTGAGAAACTTATATAGATCAGTAAGCAAAACTAAAACTATACTCTACAAAGATTCACCTGTGGAGCTGGAAAAGATTTTTGTCGAACCCGAACTCGAAGTTTATGAGGGAGCTATTGAGGCGTTTGATTATTCCAATCTCAATTATATATCTAACAGGCTTTTGGTTTCTGCTACAGCAGGGTCAGGTAAGTCTTTCTTGGCAAAATATACCTGTCTTTCAATATTAAAAAATAGAAAAGATGTGATTCCAATTCTTTTAGAGCTAAGGCGACTTAATAGTAAAGGTGTGGGTGTTGTTGAAGAGATAAAGAGCATATTTTCTAATTCCGGTCTTGATGTCTCGTTGGAATTTTTAAGAAAAATGCTTTCTAGTGGAAAATTTTATTTGATTCTTGATGGTTATGATGAGCTCTCGCTTGGGCTTCGTGATTCTGTAGATCGTGAACTTCTTGAAATCACAAATAATTTCTTAGAATGCCCTATTATGATAACAACGAGGCCACATGAAAGAATCGAAAAATGGGAGGGGTTCTATAATGTTAATGTTTGCCCTTTGGATTTGGATAAGGCAATAGAATTGGTCCAGAAACTGGATTATGATCCAGTTGTAAAGCAGAAGTTTTTAGATAGCCTAAAAGACGATTTATATGATAAGCATAGTAGCTTTCTGTCAAACCCTTTGCTGTTAACTATTATGCTTATTACTTACAGGGAGAGTGCAGAGATACCTGATAAGTTGCATGTTTTTTATGACCATGCGTTTGATGCTCTTTTTTATAAGCATGATGCTTATAAAGACATTTTCAAAAGAGAAATGTATAGCGGCTTGCAGATTGATGATTTTAAGAGTTTGTTATCTATATTTTGCGTTTTAAGCTATTTAGAGCAAGATTTCACATTCTCAAACACGTTGCTTAACGATTATTTAAGACAGGCTAAGTCTTTGAGCGGCCTTTCAGTAGACACATCAAAGTATAAGGAGGATTTGTTAAAGTCAGTTTGTATTTTGACGCAGGATGGGATTTCATACTCTTTCACACATAGATCTTTTCAGGAGTATTTTGCCGCTTTATATGTTAAGAGCTGTGATCCGGAGTACAGGCGAAAACTTCTCAATCGCTTTTCTATAATGGGTGGGGGGGAATCAGTTCTAAATTTATATTTTGAAATGGATAGAATTAACTTGGAGAAGGAGCTGATTGTTCCTTTTATGAAGAAATTTATAGAAAAAGTTAATGCGGAAAGCACGGAAAGAGGTAGGGTTCAGGTTTTTGCTGAGCATACAATCACTAAGCTGTGGATACATAGAATTATTAGGTCGCCTAATGGGGAAGGAAGCAAAAAGCCTTATTATTTCATTGGTCCTTCTATGCTAGATGGAGAAAAACATGTTTCTGATAGTCTTTCATTGATTTTTTTTATTGAGATGCAATATGGGGCTTTATACCCTGGCTGCAAGGCAAAAACAGGAAGAACCGTATCGAATGCTGCGATGCGAAGAACAATCGATAAGTTTGATGTCCAGTTTTCGGAAGATCATCAGGTTTCATTGGATGGTTATAGCGTTAATTTTAAAGATGATTATCTTTTTTCTTTTTTTAATGAGATGGGGCTCTATGATAATTTCAAGAAAAGATTGGATTCCTTGGAGAAATTTTATAATAGAATGCTGCGGGAAGCTGCAATGCGTGAGGGGTTGCTCGACAAGATTCTCGGAGTCTAGCCAGAAATTATTTTAAGGAACAACAGGGCGCCCAATAAGGGAATACGAGGGTCAGGACTTGCCCCGAGCGTCAACCTGCTAAACACGCCAGAGTAGGGCATTAGGCTGCGACCTTAGCTACACGCCCGATCCACCAACCACCGAAAAATCCTGAATTGTGACCGCAGGTAGATCATGTATTCAGGGTGCCACTGGACGCCGATGATGGGGGCATTGTCGGTGGGCTCAATGGCCTGGGTGATCTTGTCCAGATCCCAGCCGGTGCGGTGCAGGGCGTCGGCGGGCCGTTCCACGGCCTGATGGTGCAGGCTGTTCACGCGCAGTTTGGTCTTGCCGGTGATGTGGGCGAGTCGGGAGCCGGGTTCCAGCCAGACCTGTTTGGTGGGTAGCGGTGTTTTTCAAGATAGTTGTCACTGTTTACATGCTAAGCCGCTTGCTTCATTGGCAACTCTTTTTCCGGGTTCAGTGTCGTCGGACCAACAGGCTTGCAGTTCCTGACGGCCCGTG
>Ga0207917_1000130_pt1 | contig 14777 bp, 12 predicted proteins | sample DeeseametaMP0556_FD_184208 | JGI IMG/M metagenome (GOLD analysis project Ga0207917, IMG submission 184208) | Marine microbial communities from the Deep Atlantic Ocean - MP0556 (SPAdes) | ecosystem: Environmental > Aquatic > Marine > Oceanic | place: South Atlantic Ocean | collected 2011-01-23 | reverse complement strand
GTAACGCATCGTCTGCACGTGATGAAATAGTTAATTTAAGGCTTGTAAAACAGATGGTTAATGCGCTTTTTGGAGGATTTCGTCAGAATCGTTGCCGACCCTCTAACTGCGCATTGGCGTCAAGCAGCTCTGACGTACTCAACTCAGCTTGGGCGAGCCGGTGTTGCAGATCCTGAATCTGATCCTTCAACCCCTGGTTAACTATACGGGACTGTTCGCGCTCCTGCTGACGGTCATCGGCGGTGCGCTGCTGGTAATGTTCGAAATGATCGCGGATATCCCGGTTTTCTTGTTTGAGCTCACTGACGCTTTTCTTCAAGTCATTGGTTCGTGTAACAGCTTCGTCCCGTTGGGACTCGGCCTTTGCCAGACTGACACGCGCGTCTTCCAGGGACCGGCTTTGCTCGCTTTTTTCTTTGCTCAGCTGTTCTGTCTGGTTCTCCAGGTCCTGTTGTCGGGCGGTTAGTTGCGCGATGGTGTTGTTGGCATGGGTCAACTCTTTGTGGAGTTCTTCATTTAACGCCTCATATTCCTGACGGGCTTGTTCGATACGATGGTCCGCCATCTGCTGCACCCGCTCATGCAGGGACTTTACCACTTCGACGAGGTCGTTCGGCAGCGCACTGACAGCGGCTGCTTCCCCGTTATCCGATCGCCAGCGCTTGAGCAGCGGCGCGATGGTGCTTTTGCTGCCGGTGCCCAGGTGTTCTCGCACCCGATCCACCGTTGGTTCCTGGCCGTGCGTTTTAATGGCTTCAGCGGCTTTGGCGATATCGTGATAAGTGACTCCGGCACGGGCCATTGTGATTCCTCTCGGACTATTTAGTAATGTATTACATAACACGTAATATAACATTATAATGATTCTTTTCAATACTGCTAGAACTTCTGTTTCTAACCTATGATAATCAATGTTATCGTAGGTTAGTGGATCTTGACGTAAATTTTCGACTTGTAATGCCGGTACATAGCCGCTTTTTGAGCGATATCGAAGGAAATCCTATTCATGAACAACAAACCGCCAAAACAGGCTAGCAACTTGTCATTACGTAATGAGGATTCGACCCTGATTGAACGCCAGGAATCCGAGTCATTGCGGCAATACCTCCAGGCAGCGACGTCCGACAACACGCGTAAAGCCTACCGTTCGGCCATTCGGCAATTTGAAAAATGGGGTGGTCGCCTGCCCTCGGATCGGGATACCGTCGTGCGCTATCTACTGGCCAGAGCCGAATCGCTCAACCCGCGGACCCTGGACCTGCACCTGACCGCCATTAGCCAATGGCACCATTACCAAGGGCTCACTGATCCGGTAAGTGATCCGCTGGTCCGCAAAACCATGGAAGGCGTTCGCCGTACCCATGGCCAACCCAAACGCAAAGCCAAGGCGCTGCGACTGGAACACATTGCGCAGATGGTGAAGCATCTGCAGCAACGTCCTGACAGCAAGAAGAGATATCGGGATATCGCGCTGGTGTTAACGGGCTTTTTCGGAGCCTTTCGTCGCAGCGAATTGGTCGCCATAGAAGTCAACGACCTGGTGTGGGAGCCGGAGGGTTTAATCATTCGGCTCCCCCGTTCCAAGACCGATCAGCAAGCCACTGGCATAGTACGAGCGCTACCCTTTGCAGGGAGCCCAATTTGTTGCCCGGCCAGAGCAATAAAAAATTGGATGGATACAGCTGGTATAGCGGCAGGCCCGCTTTTCCGCCCAGTCAATCGCTGGGATCAGGTTCGAGTCAAACCTCTCAATCCCGGAGCCATCAATGATTTGCTCAAGACCTTGGGCGGTGCCTGCCAGTTTGACTTCGCCCCTGAGCTGAGTAGCCACAGTTTTCGAAGAGGTCTCTCCACGTCGGCAGGACGAGAGAAAGTTGATTTTGAGCTGATAAAGAAGCAAGGGGGCTGGAAAAGCGATGCCACTGTCTGGGAATACATCGAGGAAGGCCAGCAGCTGTCCGACAATGCAACGGTCATATTGATGGATAAAATGGCAACCCTTCTGGCCCCCGAATAGCAGGTTCGCGGTTTATCCACCCGCTGCGTCACCTACAGAATGCTCAGATCAATGCCAAATTGCTTGATCAGCTGGGAGAAAAGCCAAAAGCAAACAGCAGTAATTAATGCACTGGCCACTAAAGCGCCCCAGAATCCCAGGCGCGGCAGCAATGATGGGAAAGCCAGAAACATCGGGAGCGTTGGGATCACATACCAGAAGGTGAACCAGGCGTGGTTGGATACTTTTTCAGCGGAACCAGTTTCGATCTGAAGCCAGATAAGTGCCAGAATGGTTACCAGGGGCAAAGCGGCTACCAGAGCCCCCAGCTTATCGCTACGTTTCGCAATTTCAGATACCAGCACGACCACAAGTGCTGTCGTTAAATATTTCGTTACCAGCCAGCTCATCCCCATTGCTCCCCCCCGCTTATCAACCTAAAAACCGATTGCCTATCGGTTTTTCTGTGCTAGTATAAGCCCCGTTTAGATCTGGGGAAAGTTGTATATGATATTGGGTGAACTAGAGAAGCGCGTGCTGCAATACCTATGGGAGACGCTAGAGGCCGATGCCAAGCAGGTGCATGAGACGTTGACCAAGCGCCAAGGCGGTACGCTCAATACCATTCAGAGCACCTTGGATAGATTATTCAAAAAAGACCTGCTGACCCGCCAGAAACAGGGGCACGCGTATTATTACCGCGCCAAAGTAGGGAGAGAGGAACTGATTGCTCAGCTGATACAGAGCGTCACCGGAGACTTTATCAGCGAAGGTGAAGACAGCCTGATTGCCGCCTTTTCCTCCATCTCGGCTGGACTGGATGACGAAAAATTTTCTCAACTGGAAACGCTGATTCAGCGGCAACGCCAACGGCGTAGTCAGGAAGACACAGATGCTAATGAATGAATCGGCAATTCTGCTCAATCTGCTCAGTATCGCATTAATGGGCTTGATGGCGGCCATAGCACTGTTGGTTTTAGTGTGGCCGTTTACAGCTCGTTACATCACGCAATTATCAGCTTGCACGCAACAAAAGGTGTTGTGGTTATTTGTGGCTACACCCTGGGCAGCCAGTATCATCTGTGTATTCGTCTTTCTTTCTTCCCTATTTCAATTGGACAGTTCCCTTTGGCTGGGCCGATTAACCCACTGGCACCATCCGTATGTGTTTCATCTGGATAGCTGGCACAGTGCGACACTGTTTGTATTTATTCTGGGCTCCGCTTATGTGCTGACCAGAAAAAGTCTAAAGACCATCCGCCATTTGAATACCTTAAATTTGATCACCCGCCTTTCTGTGGATGAAGCCAGGCGCTGGGACTTCGGCCGTGACATCGTCGTGCTTGAATCTCAAACGCCGTCAGCCTTTACCGCTGGGCTTATGCGTCCCAAGTGTTACGTTACGACCGGGCTTATTGCGCGGGTTACCGAAACGGAACTGGATATCATCATTGAGCATGAGCGAGCGCACATAAAGCATCGGGATACGCAGAAAAAATTGTTATTTGCGTTACTCACATCGCTTTATCCAAAACCTGTCGCTCGCCGTTTGAACCGATTGTTCTCGGTGGCAATGGAGCAGTTGGCCGATGCTCATGTCAGCAAGTCGTATTGTGCATTTGAGATTGCTGAAACTCTGATTAAGGCTGCCCGAGCGCAAAGCGTCACTACGAGCAATGTGAACCCATTAATGGTGAACTATGTAACTGCGGACGATGTTGATTTGCGTGTCCGAGCCTTGGTTGCTCCACAGGCATTTCGATCGCTCTCCTGGGGTTATTATCTGCTATTTATGGCACTAACCACTATGGTGTCATCCGCTGCGGTGGATGGTTTGCATCACCTGATCGAAGCCATTTTTTCCCATTAAATTTTCAGAAAACTAAAAGGCTGTTAAATGAATCTACGCTCTTTCGGTTTGCCAAAAATACCGATCGCCAATCGGTTTTTTGAGTGTGTACTACCCGTACTGTCTGCAATGATCCTCGTAGGCGGTTGTCTTACGGCCCCAACGGTCCATGCAGAAACTGCGCCAGAACAGGCAATATTAACGCTGGATCAGGCGGTTCAACTGACCCTGAAGCAACACCCGCAATTGGCTGTTTTCGTGCATAGGCGTGAAGGCTATCAAGGGTTGATTGAACAGGTTGGCGTGGGCGCACGCCCTACAGTTGGCTTGACGGTGGAGGACTTCGCTGGCGGTGGCGACTACAGCGGTTTTGATAATGCACAGTCCACCTTATCCATCAGTTGGGTCACACAAGGGGCACGCATCGATCACCGCATTCAAGTGGCGCAGGTGACTGCCAGTCAAGTTGATATTCAACGACAGATTGAAGCGCTTGACCTGTCTGCTCAGACCGCCCGGTTGTTTATTCAGGCACTGGTCGAAAGACAGCGTTTAACGCTCGCACAGCAAGCCTCGCAGCAAGCTAAGAAAACAGTGGTCACTATCAAGAAGCGTGTTGATGCGGGTAGAAGCCCGGACTTCGAACGACTTCAGGCTGAAGTGGAGTTAGCGCAGCGTGAGTTGGAAACTGAAGATCTGCAACACGTGCTGAAATCAACGCAGTACCAGCTGAGTGCTCAATGGGGCGAAAATCGCAACCATTACCGCTTAATGGGTGAGCTGTTTAAGATCCCGACCCTCGTTAGTGTTGAACAGCAATTTGACCAACTCAAGCAAAGCCCCAAGCTGATATTGTTGGCCACACAGCAGCGTATCGCGGAATCGGAAATAGAGTTGGCGAGAATCGAGGCTAAACCTCAATGGCAATTTTCGGTAGGCGTTCGGCGTTTCGAGACAACGGATGATTTTGGGATGGTGGCTGGTGTTTCGGTGCCGTTGGGTAGTGATCGCAGTAGTGCGGGAAAAGTCAGGCGTCTGCAGGCCCAACAGGCGCAATACGCGAGCGAATCCGAAGTGATCCAGCGCCAGTTGGACACCCAGCTCTACGTACTGCTCCAAGAAATCAAGCACAGTCAACACGTGATAGAAACCCTGCAACAACGGGTTATCCCCGCATTGAACGATGCACAGGCACAGGCCACGCAGGCCTATGAAAGCGGTAAGTTGGGCTACCAGCCGTGGATTTCCATCCTCAATAAAAAGCTCGGTGCGCAACAGGATCTGTTAAGCGCCTTCGAGGCCATCCATTTACAGCATATCGAGCTGCAACGCCTCACCGGCACAACATTGACATTCTAAGGACGCTGCGACCGTGAGATATACCATGATGAACCACCACGCTTTTCGAATTTTTCTGGTATGCCAGCTAGTACTGGGTGCCCTGTTTCTGCCGACAATCGCCGCCGCTGTTTCACAGCCAGAGGCTCAGGAAGCGGAACCCGAAAAAGGGCCGCACCGGGGCCGGATGTTGCGCGATGGCGACTTTGCGGTGGAACTGTCCATTTTCGAGACCGGTGTACCACCAGAGTTCCGCGTCTGGGTAAGCAATGGCGGTGAGCCGGTATCTCCTGATTCGGTGGAGCTACAGGTCAAGCTCACACGCCTGGGCAATGTTGTTGATGATATCCGCTTTAGAGCCGAAGGGGACTACTTGCGCGGCGATACCGTCATCTACGAGCCACACTCATTTATCGTCACGCTTATCGCGCAATACCAGGGCAAAACCTATCGCTGGGAATACGACAACTTTGAAGGCCGTACCCTCATAGGCGACGGCGTCGCTAAAGCCATGGGTATAAGCACAGAAATCGCAGGCAGTGCCACGCTGCATCAGACCATTCGGGTTTATGGCAAGCTGGTTTCTCCCCCCAACGCCAAACGGCAGATTCAGGCCCGCTTTGATGGTGTGATTAAACAGATGCACGTCGGCTTGGGAGAGTTAGTCAGCAAAGACCAGGTACTGATTACGGTAGAAAGCAATGAGAGCCTGAAAACCTATCAGGTCCAGGCCCCCATGGCCGGTGTGGTCAGCGAGCAATTTGCCAGTGCCGGTGAGCAAACGACCGGGCGCACATTATTGGAAATAACCAATACCAATACCCTGCTGGCCGAATTGGCGGTCTATCCAGCAGACAGAAGTAAGGTCAGCGTTGGCGCTCCGGTAACCCTATCCATTAACGGTGTTGATTCGCCGCTGAGTAGTACTGTCAGAGGATCGAGAACGGCTTTACGCAGTGATCAGGCGCGACTTTTCCCGGCCGAAATAAACAATGCCGATGGGTTGGTGAGTGCCGGGCTGTTTGTGAGCGGCGATATCGAAGTCGAAACCTTTGAGGTTCCATTGGCGGTAAAACGCAGTGGCTTGCAGAGTTTCCGAGATTTCACCGTCGTCTACGCCAAAGTTGGAGAGGAATATGAGGTGCGGATGCTGGAGCTGGGTCGTGAAGCCGGTCCATGGGTGGAAGTGCTGGGTGGATTGGAGCCTGGTACAGAATACGTGACCGAGAACAGCTACATCATCAAAGCCGATATTGAAAAATCCGGCGCCTCACACGACCACTAGGAGTCCCCCATGCTCGACAAGATTTTACGGTTTTCGATACACCGCAGCGGTGTCGTGATCCTGTTGGTACTGGCATTAGCAGGAATGGGTGCCTGGAATTTTACCAAATTGCCCATTGATGCCGTGCCCGACATTACCAATGTACAGGTGATGATTAACACCGAAGCGCCGGGCTTCACGCCACTGGAAGTGGAACAACGCATTTCTTACCCATTGGAGACCTCTTTAGCGGGATTGCCTGGATTAGCACATACCCGCTCGGTCTCCCGCTACGGGCTGTCACAGGTCGTCGCAATTTTTAGCGATGACACCGATATCTATTTTGCCCGTCAACTGGTTAATGAGCGCCTATCTGCCGCCCGCTCCAAACTGCCCAATGGGCTGGAGCCGGAGATGGGTCCTATCGCCACCGGCCTGGGTGAAATTTTTATGTTCACCGTGGACGCAGAGCCCGGTGCCACCAACGAAGACGGCCAGCTCATTACGCCCATGGATCTGCGGGCGGTGCATGACTGGATTATTCGCCCGCAACTGATGCGGGTGCCCGGCGTGGTTGAAGTTAATCCGATCGGTGGCTACGAGCGCGAGATTCTGGTCGCCTTTGATCCGGCTCGCCTGCTAGCGTTCGGCTTAACACAAGCCGATGTGGTGGCGGCGATCAACGCCAATAACGCCAACCAGGGTGCCGGATTTATTGAACGTAACGGCGCCCAGTGGTTGATGCGAATCCCCGGGCAAGCGGAAGTCATCGACGATATCGGTCTGATTCCCTTGTCCACTCAGAATGGAGCTACCGTAAGAATCGCCGATGTTGCGCAGGTTAGTGAAGGCCAGGGATTACGTACCGGCGCGGCAACGCAGAACGGGCGTGAAGTGGTCATGAGTACGGTGTTTATGCTGATTGGCGAAAACAGTCGCACCGTTGCCAATGGCGCCGCTGAGAAGCTCAAGGAGATCAATGAGAATCTTCCAGAAGGGGTGGTTGCGACGGCGGTTTATGATCGGACCAAACTGGTGGACAAGACCTTATCCACCGTGCAGACCAACCTGACCGAAGGGGCGCTGCTGGTTATTGTCATATTGTTCCTGTTACTGGGTAATGTCCGCGCAGCGTTTCTGACTGCATTGGTGATTCCCTTCGCCATGCTGATGACCATCACCGGCATGGTTCAAACGCGAGTCAGTGCCAACCTGATGAGTCTTGGTGCCCTCGATTTTGGTTTGCTGGTCGATGGCGCTATTATCATTGTTGAAAACTGCCTGCGGCGTTTAAGCCAGGCTGGCGGTAACGGGCAAAAGCTGGCCGTACGTGAGCGCCTGGACGTGGTGTTTGAAGCAACCCGCGAAGTCATACGACCAGCGCTGTTTGGCGTCTTTATTATCACCGCTGTTTACCTGCCAATTTTTGCCCTGGAAGGCACCGAGGGCAAAATGTTCCATCCGATGGCCATTACCGTGGTGATTGCCCTGCTCAGTGCCATGGTGCTGTCCGTCACCTTTGTTCCGGCCACGATTGCACTGCTGTTTAAAAAGCCGGTGCAGGAAAAGCGCAATGTCATTATCAGCGGTGCACTTTCATTGTATCGACCTGCATTGGGCTGGGTGCTCAATCATCGTGGGCTGGTTGTTGGGCTGGCCACGCTTTTGGTCATCATCAGTGGATTTGGCGTGACGCGTCTGGGCAGTGAATTTGCGCCCAATCTTGACGAAGGTGATATTGCCATGCACGCCCTGCGTATTCCGGGAACCTCTCTAAGCCAGGCGATTGCCTTACAGGAGACGTTGGAAAAACGTATCAAAGCCCTGCCGGAAGTTGAACGGGTCTTCGCAAAAATTGGTACGGCGGATGTCGCCACCGACGCGGTGCCCCCCAGCGTGGCGGACAACTTTATTATTTTGAAACCCCGCGACCAGTGGCCCGACCCGAGCAAACCCAAAAACCAGGTGGTGGCCGAACTGGACGCATTGGTCAGTGATATTCCCGGCAACCGCTACGAATTTTTGCAGCCGATTCAAATGCGTTTTAACGAGCTGTTGTCCGGTGTGCGTGCGGAGTTGGCCATTAAAGTATTTGGTGATGACCTGGAGATGCTAGCGACACTGGGTGATGCGATCGAAGGTGCTATAGGAACTGTTGAGGGTATTGCCGATGTGCAGGTGGAACAGACCACCGGCCTGCCGATGCTGGTGATCGTACCGAAGCTGGAAAAGCTGGCCCAGTATGGTGTCAGTAAAATGGAGATACAGGAGCAACTGGCGACGGCCTTTGGCGGGCGTGTGGCTGGCAAGTTTTATGAAGGTGACCGGCGTGCAGACATCGTTGTGCGACTGGGAGAGTCCCTGCGCAATGATGTGGATGCCATGCATCGCTTACCGATTCATCTACCCAATGGCATGAGCGTTCCCTTGCAAGAGCTGGCGTCATTGGAAAGTGTGGAAGGGGTCAATCAGGTTAACCGCGAAAATGGCAAGCGCCGGGTTGTGGTTACCGCCAACGTGCGGGGCCGTGACCTAGGGAGTTTCGTAGCGGATATTCAGAGTGCCATTAACAACTCGGTAGAACTGCCTGCGGGTTACTGGGTGGAGTACGGCGGCACCTATCAGAAATTGCAGTCGGCCTCACAGCGTCTGTCGATTGTGGTACCGGTCACGTTGCTCATGATCATTGGCTTGCTGGTGCTGGCACTGGGGTCTTTCAAAGATGCGATGATTATTTTTTCCGGTGTGCCCCTGGCGTTGACCGGTGGTGTTGCCGCTTTGATGTTGCGGGACATTCCATTTTCCATCTCCGCTGCTGTGGGATTTATCGCACTGTCCGGTATCGCCATTCTCAACGGCCTGGTGATGGTGTCCTTTATCCGGGAATTGATCAAAGATAAATTGCCATTGGATCAGGCCATTACCGAAGGGGCTTTAACCCGTTTGCGTCCGGTGCTTACCACAGCACTTGTCGCTTCCCTAGGCTTTGTTCCCATGGCACTGAATACCGGTATCGGTTCGGAAGTACAACGACCACTGGCTACAGTGGTTATTGGTGGCGTAATTTCCTCCACACTTTTGACGCTATTCGTTATTCCGGCACTGTATCGGCTTTTGCATCGCAACGATTCCCCTGTGGCGAAGGAGTCTGCCCATGCCGAGTAAGCAGTTTACCCACCGTTTAGGGCTTATATTTGTCTTCCGTTCAGGGCTGTTATTACTGCTGGCCTTGGTTTCCACCATGGCCTTTGCCCACGGTGTAGATGACAATACCCGTAGCTTTCTGGAGCAGAACACGGGCGTGCAGTTTATTCCCTTCCTGTACATCGGTGCCAAGCACATGCTGACAGGCTACGACCACTTGCTGTTTTTGGTGGGCGTGATCTTTTTTCTATATCGAAGCCGGGATGTCCTGCTATACGTGACCATGTTTACGATCGGCCACAGCATTACGTTGTTATGGGGCGTCCTTGGCAACATACAGGTGAACGCTCACCTGATTGACGCCATCATCGGCTTATCGGTGGTCTATAAAGGTTTCGATAACCTCGGTGGTTTTAAACGCCTTTTGGGGTGGCAACCAAATACCCGTTGGGCGGTGCTGATCTTCGGTTTATTTCACGGCTTTGGCCTGGCCACCAAACTGCAAGAGTTTCAGTTGCCCGAGGAAGGGCTGCTGACCAATCTACTGGCGTTCAATATCGGCGTGGAGCTCGGGCAGTTTGCCGCTCTTGCCTTTATCCTGATCGCGATTAATTTTTGGCGGCGGCTGCCGTCCTATGAACGCTTTGCAACACTCACCAATACCCTGTTGATGAGTGCTGGCTTTATATTGATGGGCTATCAACTCACCGGATTTGCCGTACTTTAAACATGACGAGAAACACCATGGAACACAGCGTTAATCTAACCACTCTAATCAAAGCATCCGTGGCAGCGACAATCGTTGCAGCGATCGCTTTACTCACTCTTATTCTGCCTGCTGAATATAATATCGACCCCACCGGCATCGGTCAGCGACTCGGCCTGACCGTATTAGCCCAATCCGCAGAGGCATCACCCGTTGACCCCGAATCACTACCAAAAAGCACCGCATCACAACAGGTGATCGAAATCACCGTGCCCGCCAACAAGGGTCTCGAGTATAAATTGCAGATGGAGCAATATGACAAAGTCACCTATGAATGGATGACCAATGGCAGTTCACTTTATTTTGATCTTCACGGCGAGCCCGAGGGCGACACCACGGGCTATTTTGAAAGTTATGCCATCGCCACACTGGACACCATGAAAGGCAGCTTCACCGCGCCATTCAACGGCTCACACGGCTGGTATTGGAAAAATACGAGCAATAACCCCGTCGCTATTCAACTTATCCTCAACGGACAATTTCAAATTATCGGTATAAAACCTTAAAGGAGAACATCATGAAACTATTCCTACGCACACTGCTTTTGATCACTCTGATTACACCCACCGGCTTGGTGATGGCACACAGCGATCACGGCATGATTAACGATGAAACAGCCGTGCAAATTGCCCATAAAACCGTACAACAAATGACCTTTAAGGATTTTGGCTATCCGGTGGGGAGGCTGGATGCCAGCTGGAAATTGGTTAAACCAGATGACATTAAAGTCGTTGAGGTTGGGGATGGGTTTTATGTCTTGCGCATTACTCAGAGTGGAACAAAGCAATCCCTATCCATGAAAATTGCTTTCACGGGGCAATTATTGGAGGTTTCGGAAGGGGTAGCAAGTAAATAGTCGCATTACTTGGGAAAGAGCAGGCCGGACGTTGGCGAGGATGTATCACAAACGGATGGTGCCGGTAAATCACCTGGATGCTCGCGAGGTGATTTAATGTGGCTGACGATCGGGCCGCATTGAATCAGCACTCGCTATGGAAAATATCGAACGTATTCAGCTGTTATCCAGCACAGAAGTCCAAGAGTTATATGCTCGCCCTGAATTCAATACCCATGAACAGAGCTTGTATTTCTCATTAAGTCCGGCAGAACGCGCCACTCTTGAGCTGTTTCGCAATACTCGGAGTTAGCGCACATCGAAAACTCTAATAGAAACGAGCTATAGAAATTGCCGGCGAAACTGAACACTTGGAATCCCCATGACCGCTAAAAACCTGTTAGTCAGACTGCGAAATCGGTTGCTGCCACTATCAGCGGAAATTTAAGTCGATGGTCGCCATCTACCAGACAGCCTATCCAAGGATCAAGTCAGATATCACAGAAGACGAGTTGGGGGATATTTACACTCCCACTCCGGAAGATCAGCAATGGGCCTTGCGTCACTGTAGACGGACAAGTGCCTCTTTTTTGGGATTGTTGGTTCAGTTAAAGACCACGCAACGATTAGGTCGATTCGTTAGCCTTGGTGAAATTCCAAAGGTAATCATTACACATATCAAAAACCAGTGTCGTTCGCGGGTGACACTGAAGGATCTCAAAACCTATTACACATCGGGCTCGAAGGACCGTCACGTAAAGCTAATTCGACGCCATCTCAATATCAAAGCCTACGATGCGGCCAAGACATCCGAATTGGCGCAGATTTGGGCACTGGAGGCAGCGACCACCAAAGAGGCGTTACCGGATGTCATCAATGTCACGTTGGAATATTTGGTCAAAGAGCGATACGAGTTACCGGCGTTCAGTGTACTTGAGCGGATATGTCAGGCGGCCAGGGCCGAAGTCAACACTCGGCATTACGATCAATTGTGTGGCTTTTTAGAGTCTGAAAGTCGCCAGTGCATCAATGATATTCTTCGATCCAGCACAGGACTGAATGGTTTTGGTTGGAGCACGCTGAAAAATGAACCCAAACGCCCGACCCCTCGCAATATCCATGCGTATATCCAATACCTGGAATGGCTGACATCCCTGCAAACACTTTTGCCCACGGATTTGGGTTTGCCTCCGGTAAAACACCAGCAGTTTATCAACGAGGCCAAGGCCCTGGATTACGCCGAATTGATGAAACTAAAGCTGAACAAGCGACTCGCACTCGTCATCGTTTTAATCCGGCACCAATACGCACAAACACTGGATAACGCCGCCGATATTTTTATCAAGTTGCTGTTAAAAATGGATCGCTCGGCGCAGAAGCTGCTGGAGAAATACCTGATAGACCATCAAAAGCAAACCGATCATTTGATTTCTGTACTGTCTGGGACAGTCAAGGTGTATCTGGATAAACCCGATTCAGTGACAGCTTTTGACCCGGTACTGGGAAAGAACAGTGATCAGTTACTGGCAATGTGCGAACAATATATGGCATTCGCTGGCAACAACTATTTACCGTTCATGGTACAACTCTACAAAAAGCAACGATCCACCTTGTTCCGCACGATTGAAATACTCAACCTGGCATCGGCCACGGAAGACAAGGACTTGCTGAATGCGTTCCAGTTTATTTTGAAGCACAAAAAGCGTCGCACGGAGTTCCTGTCAATTCAAAGCGATCCGAACGATCCCTCTTCCAGAAATGTCATTAATATTCGCTGGATTCGCGAAAGCTGGTGGAAATTAGTCACGGGAAAATCAACCAAATCAGTACAGGTGTCGGAGGTTAATAAAACCTGTTTTGAGCTGTGTGTGTTTGAACGGATCGCTGAAGAACTGAGTACTGGTGACTTGTTCATTCCCTACAGTGAAACCTTCGATGATTATCGGGAACAGATGATCACTTGGGAAGAATACGAAGCGCAGTTACCTACCTATTGCGAGGAAGTAGGGCTCGTCGCCGGTGATACTGAATTTACAAGATCACTGAAGAAATCGATGGAGGAAAGCTGTCGTAAAGCTGACAGCCGATTCCCTGAAGACGAGCTGGTTCGCATTGAAAACGGGAATCTGATTATTGGAAAGCCTAAACCGGATCAACCATCACCAGAAGTCGAAGTAATTGGAGCGTTATTGCGCGATCGATTGGAAAAAATCAATGTGCTTGATGTAATTATCAATGCTGAAAAATGGCTGAACCTGAATAAACATTTTGGGCCGTTGTCGGGTTTTGGATCACGAATTAGCGACCCAGAGTTACGTTTTGTCCTAACCGTGTTTTGCTATGGCACTAATATCGGCCCAACCGAAACCGTTCGTTCGGTGCAGGGCGTATCTCGCAAGCAAGTCGCCTGGCTTAACCTAAAGCGCACCACGGAGGCCCGTCTCGATAAAGCCATTGCGAAAATCAATAGCGAGTACAAAAAATACCGGCTCATTGAGTGTTGGGGAACGGGCAACAGTGTGTCAGCCGACGGCAAACTATGGGATCTCTACGAAGATAATCTACTATCAGAATACCATATTCGTTATGGTAGCTATGGCGGCATTGCCTATTACCACGTCTCGGACACCTATATTGCATTGTTCAGCCGGTTTATTCCCTGCGGTGTCTACGAGGCGATTTATATCCTGGACGGCCTACTCAATGATGAATCTGATTTTAATCCGGACACCGTTCACGGCGATACACAGGCGCAATCCACACCCGTCTTTGGCCTGGCGTACCTGCTGGGCATCAAGCTCATGCCGCGCATCCGCAATATCAAAGACCTGAGCTTTTACAAGCCTGACCGCGCTATGGTACTCGACCATATTCAGTCCTTGTTCAAAGAGCCGATCAAGTGGGATCTTCTTGAGAAGCACTATGCGGATATGATGCGAACGGCCATGTCTGTTAAAGCAGGGAAAATCACTGCTTCGACAATCCTGCGCCGGTTCGGCACCAAGAACCGGAAAAACAAGCTGTACTTTGCGTTCCGAGAGCTTGGGCGCGTGGTCAGAACCATGTTTTTGCTGGAATACATTACCGATGTTGATCTACGCAAGACAATCCAGGCAGCAACCTGTAAGAGCGAAGAGTTCAATGAGTTTGCCCGGTGGTTGTTTTTTGCGAATGGCGGGAAAATTCCCGCAAACTTAAAACACGAGCAAAGCAAAATCGTGAAATACAATCATTTGCTGGCCAACTTCGCGATCCTATACAACGTAAACGCGATGACCGAGGTGTTTAATCAATTGAAGTCGGAAGGGCACAATATCACTCGCGACCACATGGCCGCATTCTCGCCGTACCATACCGAGCACTTAGGCAGATTGGGAAGTTTTGAGCTGGATCTGACCAAGCAGGTTAAGCCCATGACTTTTGAATTGCTTGTTGATTAATCCTTTGTATTCAATTGGTTACGTGACAAATGGCTAATTTCAACACTTTTACCGGCCGGACCTCAGATTGTCATGTCCAGGGTGCGAACCACCATCTGGACGACGGCTTTCAGCACTAGCGCTCTGGTCTCGGCGGGCCTTTGCG
>Ga0207917_1000128_pt1 | contig 14863 bp, 9 predicted proteins | sample DeeseametaMP0556_FD_184208 | JGI IMG/M metagenome (GOLD analysis project Ga0207917, IMG submission 184208) | Marine microbial communities from the Deep Atlantic Ocean - MP0556 (SPAdes) | ecosystem: Environmental > Aquatic > Marine > Oceanic | place: South Atlantic Ocean | collected 2011-01-23 | reverse complement strand
ATGAAATTAGAAATCCAATAATTAGCTGAGACATTACGTTTTGCGATCTTAATAAATTTGCTACATTTGGCAGTCTAAGTCTTCAGTTCAAATGATAACCCAACTAGCTGGTCAATTAATAGAGAAAAACCCTACAAACATTATTGTAGATTGTGGTGGCGTCGGCTATTTTGTAAATATTTCATTGCACACTTTTGGCCTTATTAAAAATGAAGAACGCGTAAAGATTTTTACTCACCTACAAGTAAGAGAAGATGCGCATACATTATTTGGCTTTGCAGAAAAAGCAGAGCGAGAAGTTTTTAGATTATTAATAGGTGTTTCGGGTATTGGTGCAAGTACTGCAAGAACAATGTTGTCATCACTAACTCCGCAACAAGTTACAGAAGCTATATCTCAAGGAGATGTTGCTACTATACAATCTGTTAAAGGAATAGGGTTAAAGACTGCGCAACGTGTTATTATAGATCTTAAGGATAAGATACTTAATGTTGTAGGCTTAGATGAAGTTTTGCCATCCCAAGGCAATACTCAAAAAGAAGAAGCGTTATCTGCTTTAGAAACCTTAGGATATACGAGGAAACAAAGCGACAAAGTCGTGGCAGGAATACTCAAAACAGATCCAGAAGCTTCCGTTGAAACTATCATCAAACTAGCACTTAAAAAACTTTAGGCGAATTGGCGAACTTCTATTTTAAAATTCCGGCTTTAAAAACAGCAATCCTTTTATTTGCTTTATTAGGTGCTTACTCTGTAACTGCACAAGAAGAAACAGAACAAGACTCCACTAGTACGGGATACTCCTTAGGAAAAATAGAACTTTCAGACCCCAATAGTATCTTAAACAAATACACTTACGATGTAGATTTAGATCGTTATGTGTACACTCAAAAACTTGGAGAGTTTAATATCTCTTATCCCTTAATCTTAACGCCAGATGAGTATCAACGTTTAATATTTCAAGAAGAAATGCGAAAGTATTTCAATGAAAAATCTGATGCTTTAAGTGGAAAGAAAGAAGGAACGGAAGAAGAACAAAAAAACTTACTGCCTAACTTTTATGTAAACAATAACTTTTTTGAAAGTGTTTTTGGAGGTAGAGAAATAGAGGTTATCCCAACAGGTACGGTCGAGGTAGATTTGGGTGTGCTTTATACAAAACAAGACAATCCGTCTTTTTCACCAAGAAACAGGAGTAACCTAACATTCGATTTTGACCAACGTATAAGTCTTAGTTTGCTTGGTAAAGTAGGAAAGAGGCTTCAGGTAACAGCAAATTATGATACAGAAGCTAGTTTCGATTTTCAAAATCAAATTAAGTTAGAGTATACTCCAACAGAAGATGATATTGTAAGAAAAATTGAGATTGGTAATGTGAGTTTGCCGTTAAACAGTTCTCTTATACAAGGTGCACAAAGTTTATTTGGAGCAAAGGTTGAAATGCAATTTGGTAAGACGACTATTACTGGTGTTTACTCTGAGCAGAATTCTGAACGTAACACAGTAAATGTTGAAGGTGGTGATGCCGTACAGGATTTCGAAAAGTTTATCTTAGATTATGATGAGAACAAACACTTTTTCCTTTCCCATTACTTTAGGGATACATATGATAGATCTTTAGCAAACTATCCATTTATAAACTCAAACGTTCAAATTACAAGAATACAAGTTTGGGTAACTAACAGGACAAACAACACGCAATCTTTAGTAGATGCAAGGAACATTGTTGCAATACAGGATATTGGTGAGTCAGATCAAAATAATATTGGGTTAGATAACCAGCCAGCAGGTTTCGTTAATGAAGCGCCAGGCTCTTTTCCCGATAATGAAAATAACGACTTTAACCCTTTTGGTATTGGTAATCCTCAGCAACAATCTATCTTAAACAATCAAATTAGAGATGTAGCTACTATAGGCCAAGGATTTGGCACCCAAGTTACAGAAGGAAGAGATTACGGCGTTTTAGAAAATGCAAGACAATTGCAGAATAACGAGTATACTATAAATACTCAATTAGGTTATATATCTCTTAACCAAAGATTGAGTAATGATGAAATTTTAGGTGTTGCTTTTCAATATACAGTTGGCGGCCAGGTATTTCAAGTTGGTGAATTTGCAAATGATGGTGTAGAGGCAACTGCATCTAATCCAGATACAGATTTAGATGGTATTTTAGATAGTGTAGATGCAGATGTTGATGGTGATGGTACTAATGATAATGGCCAAGATACAGATGGCGATGGTATTAATGACGCAAGTGATGTAGACCAAACCAATGGTCAAGATGCTAATAATGATGGTATAGATGATGCTGCTTTACCACCAAACATGTCTGCCATAGTTAACCAGACGCTTGTTGTAAAAATGCTTAAAAGTCCTATAACTAATGTTAACGAACCTATTTGGGACTTAATGATGAAAAACATTTACAGCTTAGATGCGTTTGATGTCTCTGCTGAAGATTTTAGATTCAATATATTATATACAGATCCACAACCATTAAACTATATACAATCTGTAGGTGCAGATCCGCTTCCAGATGATGTTGAGCAAACAACATTATTACGCGTTTTAAATCTTGATAAACTTAATGCCTACAATGATCCTGTTTTGGAAGGTGATGGCTTTTTTGATTATGTGCCAGGGTTAACAATAGATCCACAAAATGGTAGAATCATATTTACAAGTACAGAACCGTTTGGAGAATACTTGTTTAACAAGCTAAGATTAAACCCTTCAGAAGATTATGATGATGAAATGGATGGCTCTGATAATGAGTTGCTAACTTATAACTCTAACCAAAGAGAATACGTATTTAAGAAACTTTATACCACAACTAAAATACAAGCAGAACAAGAATCTGCAGAAAAAAATAAGTTCCAACTTAAAGGACGCTACAAATCTAGTGGAGTAGACGGTATTCCAATTGGTGGTTTTAATATACCACAAGGTTCTGTAACAGTAACTGCTGGTGGTCGTGTACTTCAAGAAGGAGTAGATTATGTAGTGAATTACCAATTTGGTCGCGTTCAAATACTAGATGAATCTTTACTAGCATCAGATGTGCCTATTCAGATTTCAACAGAAAGTAATGCATTATTCGGACAACAAACTAAACGCTTTACTGGATTAAATGTTGAGCACCGTTTTAATGAAAACTTCTTAATTGGTGGTACATACCTTAACTTAAATGAGAGACCAATTACGCAAAAAGCCAACTATGGTTATGAACCTATAAACAATTCAATTTATGGTTTCAATATTAATTACTCTACAGAAGTACCTTGGTTAACACGCTTTGCAAACCATTTACCTAATATTGATACAGAGGTAGAGTCTAATTTTTCAATACGTGGAGAGTTCGCTTATTTACAACCAGGCTCACCAAGTGGAGACAATTTTAGAGGAGAAACTGTAACCTATGTAGACGATTTTGAAGCGTCACAAACCTCTATTTCAATATTAACTCCATTATCTTGGGAATTGTCAAGTGTTCCTACAGGACCAAATGGTTTTGATGGTGGTTTCGGAAATGGAGATTTACGTGTAAATGATCGTCGCGCAAGAATAAACTGGTATACAGTAGATCCTATCTTTTATAGTAACCAGCGTCCAGATGGTGTGTCAGATGCAGATCTTTCAGATTATAAAACCCGTCGTGTTTTTATTGATGAAATCTTTCCGGAAACAACTATTGTTCAAGGACAACCCCAAGTATTGTTTCCTATGGATATTGCATTTTATCCAGAAGAGCGTGGTCAATACAACTATGCAACTGGAGCCAATGGGACAAATACATTACCAAACCCAGAACAAAATTTTGGAGGAATTACACGCCAAATTACAAACACAAACTTTGAACAATCTAATGTAGAGTATATAGAATTTTGGTTACTAGATCCATTTATTTACGATGAAAACGCAGGAAGTACTGGTGGTACAATATCATTTAACTTAGGTAGTATTTCTGAAGATGTACTTAAGGATGGAAGAAAACAATATGAGAATGGTTTGCCAGAAGATGGCGGTACAGCACAAACCCAATCTACAGCTTTTGGAAAAGTACCACAAAACCAATCTTTAGTATATGCTTTTGATACAGAAGGACAAGCACGTGTTAATCAAGATGTAGGTTTTGATGGTTTAGATGATGCGGAAGAAGCTTCAAGATTTGGAGATTTTGCAGGTCTTGCAGATCCTTCAAACGATAATTACAATTATTTTTTGAATGCTCAAGGTAGTATTACAGAGCGTTACAGACAATATAATGGTACACAAGGAAACTCTCCAACAGATGTGTCTCAGGATAATAGAGGAAACACAACGTTCCCAACAGTTGAAGATGTGAATCGAGACAACACGATGAACACTATAGACAGCTACCTGCAGTTAAATGTCCCAATTGCACCAAACCAGATGTCTCCAGATACAAATGAGTTTGTGACAGACGTTAGGGAATTAGATGTAAATACAGTTGATGGAGGTACGTTACCAACACGTTGGGTGCAGTTTAGAGTGCCATTGCAATTTCCGCAAGATTCAAACGATCCTTTAAGAGAGGTTGTTGGTGGTATTGGAGATTTAAGATCTGTACGTTTCATGAGAATGTTCTTACAGGACTTTCAAGAAAATATTCATTTAAGATTTGCAACATTAGATTTAGTTAGAGGAGATTACAGAAGGTATAATGTAGCAATACAACCAGATGGTAATAACCCTACAACAGATGATGCCTTATTTGAAGTTACCTCAGTTTCAGAAGAAATGACTTCTAATTATGAGCCGCCACCAGGTGTAATTAGAGAAGAGTTTGTAAACAATAACCAGTCGGTTTTAGAAGATGAGCAATCTTTAGCATTAACTGTTTCAGGATTAAAACCTAATGATTCTAGAGCTGTTTATAAAAACTTCCAAGTAGATATGAGGCAGTATGAAAAACTTCAAATGTTTCTTCATGCAGAGTCTTTACCAAACGAAACACCATTGGAGGATGATGAAATGGTAGCATTCATTAGAATGGGATTAGATTTTACAGACAACTTCTATCAAGTTGAGATTCCATTAAAAGTAACAGCACAAAATGCTACAAATGCTGCAGAAATTTGGCCGTCAGAAAATGAACTTCAATTACCATTAGATTTATTACAAACTGTAAAGGCTACTGTTTTAGGTAGTGATCAATTTGCCCAGACAGATTTAAATTTCTTTAATGAAAATGGAGAAGTATCTTTAGATAATGTTTCTGGTGAGCTAAGAGTAGGTATCAAAGGTAACCCGAGTTTTGGTAACGTTAGGGTTATTATGTTAGGTGTAAAAAATACAAATGACAATAATTTAGACGAAACTTCTGGCCAAGTATGGTTTAATGAATTAAGGTTATCTGGTCTTAAAAATGAAGGAGGTTGGGCTGCTGTAGTAAATATGGATGCCAACGTAGCAGACTTCATGAATGTTTCTGCCACAGGTAGACGAAGCACTGTAGGGTTTGGTAGTATAGAGCAAGGCCCTAACCAACGTAGTCGTGAAGACGTACAAAGTTATGATGTTACAACCAATGTAAGTGTAGGGCAATTGTTACCTAAAAATTGGGGAGTTCAAATACCATTTAATTACACCAGAGGAGAAGAGTTAATTACACCTCAATACGATCCAGAATTTTTAGACCTAGAGTTAGATGATAGGATAGATGCTGCTCAAGATTCTCAAACAGCAGATGCAATTAAAGAGCGTGCAGAAGATTATACCAGAAGACAAAGTGTAAGTATAATTGGGTTAAGAAAAAACAGAGTAGTCTCTACAGAACCAGGTGCAGAGCCAAAAACACCTATGCCTTATGATATTGAAAATTTTACCCTTTCTGGCACATACAATCAAACAGATCATAGGGATTTTGAGATAGAAGAGTCTATAGATCAAAATGTAAGGGTAGGCGCCACTTATGAGTATGCTGTTCCAGAAGTTACAATAGAGCCATTTAAGAAAATTGCTGTTTTAGATAGCAGTGCTTACTTTAAGCCAATTAAAGATTTTAACTTTAATCCTTTACCTACAAGTATTTCTTTAGGATCTAATATACAACGACAATATAACAGACAGCGTTTCAGGTCGTTTTTGGGAGAAGGAAATATTATTCCGCAATTATACCAACGTAATTATTTGTACGATTGGCAATTTGCACTTAATTGGAAACTCTCTAAGTCTTTAAACTTTAATTATACTACAGGAAATAATTTTGTTGTTAGAAATTATGTGAATGATGATCTCACACAAGATCAAACTATAGGACTATGGGATGGTTTCTTTGAAACAGGAACTCCTAACATACATACTCAAAATCTTCAGCTTAATTATGAGTTGCCTCTAAATAAGATACCATTGCTGGAGTTTGTGAAGTCTACGTATAGTTATGAAAGTTCTTACCAATGGCAACGTGGTTCAGAAATTTTTAACAACCTACAAGATCAAGGAATTCCAAGATTAGGAAATACTGTTCAAAACTCTATGAAGCACGAGTTAAACTCGACTTTAGATCTACAAAGACTTTATAATTATGTAGGTCTTAAAAAGAAACAGAAAAAAACTAATGCAAGACGAACATCTACCAATAGGAGAGATTTACGACAAGGCCAAACAAGCACACCTAGATTAGCTGCTCAAGGCAACCAAGATAATACGCCTTCTAATAAACTAAGTGGCGCAGATAAAGCTATTAATACAGGAATAGGTCTGCTTACAGCTGTTAAGAAATTGCAGGTGTCTTATATCGAGCGTCAAGGTACATTCTTGCCTGGATATACTCCAACAGTAGGATTTATAGGTTCTGTAAGACCAACTGTAGGGTTTACATTAGGTAGCCAAAGAGATGTGCGCGAAGAAGCAGCAAGACGTGGTTGGCTTACATTATACGACCAGTTTAATCAGCAATATCAAGAAGTTGAAAATAGAGAGCTAAATATTCAGGCTACAGTAGATTTATTGCCAGATCTAAAAATAGACTTAAACGCTGCCAGAAATTATTCTGAAACTTTTCAAGAAAACTATAGGGTTACTGGAAGTGGCATTGGAGATTATCAATACAATTCCCTTACGCCAAATACCTTCGGAAACTTTAGTATATCAACAGTATTAATTGCCACAGCATTTTCACAAAGTGACCAAGATTCATCTGAAGCATTTGATACTTTTAGAGAAAACCGATTAGTTGTAGCAAGACGATTAGCAGCACAAAATGGTCAAGACCCTACAGATGTAGATGAGAATGGTTTCCCAAGTGGTTATGGTAGAGGTAATCAAGCTGTTCTACTACCAGCATTCTTGTCGGCTTATTCTGGTAAAGATGTAAATAGTGTAAGTTTAGGTGCATTTAGAGATACGCCACTTCCAAACTGGACAATTAAGTATACTGGCCTTATGCGATTAAAATGGTTTAAGGATAACTTTAAACGTTTTTCATTAAATCACGCGTACAATTCTGTTTATACTTTGAGTCAATTCCAGACTAATATAGATTTTGATACAAATAATCCATTTGGAGATAATAATCGTGACCAAGCCGGAAACTTTAAGAACAGGACATTATTTTCTAATGTGAATATTACAGAAGCATTTAGTCCACTTGTCAAGATAGATATGGAAACAAATAACTCTATCAAGATTTTAGCAGAAATTAGAAAAGATAGAGCACTATCATTAAGTTTTGATAACAATCTTCTTACAGAAATTAGCGGAAACGAATATATTGTAGGACTAGGTTACAGAATTAAAGATTTAAAAATAGCTACTAGAGTTGCCGGTAAACGCCGTATACTAAGTAGTGACCTTAACTTTAAGGCAGATATTTCATACAGACGTAATAAGACTATTATACGATACTTAGATTTAGATAATAGCCAAACAACAGCTGGTCAAAACATCTGGACTATTAATTTTACAACAGACTATGCGCTTACTAAGAATTTAACAGCATTGTTCTATTACGATCATAGTTTTTCTACCTATGAAATTTCTACTGCATTTCCGCAGACAACAATTAGAGGTGGTATAACTTTGCGTTACAATTTTGGAAACTAAAAAATATAACTAACACTATAACTAATAACATGAATATCCCACAAGAATTAAAATATACTAAAGATCACGAATGGATTAAGATTGAAGGTGATGTAGCAACTGTAGGTATTACTGATTTTGCTCAAGGCGAATTAGGAGATATCGTATATGTTGAAGTAGAAACTGTAGATGAAACTCTAGATAGAGAAGAAGTATTTGGTACGGTTGAAGCTGTGAAGACTGTTTCAGATCTTTTCTTACCGCTTACTGGTGAGATTATAGAGTTTAATGAAACGTTAGAAGACGAGCCAGAATTAGTAAACTCAGACCCATACGGAAAAGGCTGGATGGTTAAAATTAAATTTTCTGAAGCTTCAGAAGTAGAAGACTTGTTAGATGCTGAAGCCTATAAAGAATTGGTTGGTTAAAAACGCCGTTCTATTAAGTATTGTTTTTACAATACTTGTAGCAATAGCTAGTTTAGTAAAACCTACTAGTTTTCCTAAAACTGGTGTGAGTTTTTCAGATAAGATAGCTCACACAGCCATATATTTTATTTTAACAATACTTTGGCTCTTCAGTATGATGAGGCAAAAAGTATCTCAATACCCATTTTCTAAAATAGGAATAGCAATTCTACTTCTTGTGATAGGTTATGGCATATTTATTGAGTTTTTACAAGATACACTAACAGATTATAGGTCTTTTGATTATTATGATATGTTGGCAAATACATTAGGTGCTTGTCTAGGTTTCTTAATTTTTAGAGGTTTTCAACAACAAATTGTGAACTTAAAAAGTGTTGAGAATTCCATGTTAGACAAAAATTAATTACATTAGCAATCCTTAAACACGAACGCATTATGGAACCAAAGAAAAATCCAAAAGCAGACCTTAGAAAGAACAGCGTGCTGTACTTTCAAATTGGTCTAATTTTAATTTTATTCCTCACATGGCAAGCCATTGAGATGAAAACTTATCCAGACGAAATTGATATAGGACAAGTTCAAGTAGATGATTTACTTGATGAAGATGTGCCTATTACAGAAATACAGAACACACCACCGCCACCGCCGCCACCGCCGCCACCAGCACCTGAAGTAATCGAGGTTGTTGAAGATGAGGCAGAGGTAGAGGAAACTATTATCGAGTCTACAGAAACAAACCAAGAGGAAATTGTTGAGGTAGAAGAGGTAGAAGAGGCAGTTGAAGAAGAAATTGCAGATGTACCATTTGCAGTTATCGAAAATGTGCCAATTTTCCCTGGATGCGAAGGTGAAACTAATAATGCAGCTCGTAAGAAATGTATGAGTGAAAAAGTTGACAAGTTTGTTAAACGTAAGTTTGATCAAGAACTTGGAGGCGAGCTTGGATTAAGTGGTATACAACGTATTTATGTAGCTTTTAAAATTGATAAAAGCGGTAATATAACAAACGTACGTGCAAGAGCACCACACCCAAGATTAGCTAAAGAAGCAGAAAACGTTGTAAAAGCGTTACCAAAGATGACGCCAGGTAAGCAACGTGGTAAAGCAGTAGGTGTATTATATTCATTACCAATTGTTTTCCAGGTTTTAGATTAATTCTAAATATACCCTAAATATCAAAATCCCGCCTTGTTTTCAAGAGCGGGATTTCTTTTTGGTATGCTTGTTGATTCGGTTTTTATTGTAACATTAAAACCATTTATTATGAACAACAAGCACGATGCTAATGTACGAAAAAGTACATTGGTAAACTTTCAGTTAGGCTTAATTGTAGCCTTAGTAACCACCGTTTTGGTGATGGAGATTAAATCTGCGGTACCAGTTGTAAAGCCCGATGATGTGGCTGTGGACAACTCAGAAGTAGAAACTTATTTTAATCCAGAATTTGTCATTGTTAAAGACAAAGTAGAGAAAAAACAGCCTCTTAAAAAAGTTCAGAAGATTATAGACGTTATTGATGTTATCGATGACGATACTCCAACAGAGCTCTTTGAGGATACAGAACTTACCACAGAACCAGATATCACAGAAATTGAACCTGGAGATTTGGTTGAAAAAACAGAAGACCCAGAAATTGCTCCAGTACCATTTGTTAAAGTGGAGTTTGTACCTATTTTTCCTGGTTGTGAAGGTTTAACTACCAATGCAGAACGTAGAGCATGTATGTCTAGTAAGATAAATACAATTGTACAACGTAAATTTGATGGTGATCTAGCTTCAGATCTTGGCTTAAGTGGACAGCAAAGAATTTATGTGAGATTTAAAATAGACAAAACTGGTAATGTTGTAGATATTCAAGGTCGCTCTACGCATCCTAAGTTAACTAAAGAAGGAGAACGTATGGCTGGCTTAATACCTAAGATGAAACCAGGACAGCAAAGTAACAAGCCGGTAGAAGTAATTTTTGATCTTCCAATTGTATTTAATGTAAAAGACTAGCCATCAACTGTCTTTATTTAAAAGCCTTTTCGACTACTAATTCGAAGAGGCTTTTTTTTATAGGTCGCCTAAATGCGGTATCTTCATCACCTGAAAAACCTGAAGTTTTTTTAAGCGCTATGAAGACCTTTTACACCTTATTTTTATTGCTTCCTTTTTTAGTCTGTGCTCAAACAGCAACAACTTCTTCAGAACGCTATCCTGTTTTTAATGAATGTGAATCTGTTGCACTTTCTAATCTTGAGAATTGTTTTGATGCTACTTTAAAATCATTTATCTATTCCAATTTTCAAATACCTGATGGTATTGAAACTAAAGATTTAAAAACAGATGTAACAGTGATTTTTGAAGTGGATACAGAAGGAATCTTTAATGTAATATATACAGAAGCAGTGTATGAAGAGTTACAAGAGGCAACCTTAGCTGTTTTTGAGAAATTACCAAAAATACAACCTGCAAGTTATAATAGTAGAGCTATAGATATGCAATTTCGTATGCCTATAAAACTACCATTGTCAAGAATGTTAAACCCGACAATTAACGAAATAGATGATCCTGTAAAAGCGATTACAACTGTGTCACCAAACACTATTAAAAATGAGTATGATGATGTAGAGGTGCGTCCGTTTAAAAATAGACAAGCATCCAGCCAAATAAACATTCCTTTATCACATGAAGTTTATTCTCGTTTTGACGATGATATGAACCAGGTTGGAACCAATAATCATACAGCTTCTAAGCCTTTATTGTATAAAGAAGTACAACGCTATTATGATTTTGAGAAAGAAAATAAGAAATTACATTATGATAAATCTTCTTGGTTTGGCAGGAAATTTTTTAATGAACATTTAATTAGGCTTCAAGGAAAAGATTATTGGTTTACGTTAGATGTTGCTGCAGATTTACAGTTGGGAAGAGATTTAGATAGAGATTTAACTACTTATAACAATACAAGAGCTGCAGTTTTTCAAGGAGGTCTAGGAAAGAACTTAAATTTCCACACTGTATTATATGAAAGTCAAGGCCGCTTTGCTGGATATTATAATGATTTTGCAAGGAGTTTAAAGCCAGATGGAGGTAATCCAGCTATCATACCAGGAAGAGGTATTGCAAAAGAGTTTGGAGAAGACGCATTTGACTATCCTATTGCTACAGGATACTTGTCGTATTCACCGTCAAAATTTTTTAATGTGCAGTTTGGGCACGGCAAAAATTTTATAGGTGATGGTTATAGGTCATTATTGTTAAGTGATAATGCAAGCCCTTATCCCTACTTTAAATTAAATACTACATTTTGGAAATTAAAGTATACAAATACTTGGATGTCTCTGCGCGATGTGAGGCCTGCTGTAACTGCAGATGGTTCTTTCAGAACAAAGTATATGGCTAACCATTACTTAAGTATAAATGTGACTAAACGCTTAAATATCGGCTTGTTTGAAAATGTAATTTGGGAAAATGATAATGACAGAGGTTTTGATCTTAATTACTTAAATCCAGTTATATTTTATCGAGCAATTGAGTTTTCAACTGGTTCTCGTGGTGGTAATGCAATAATTGGTTTAACAGGAAAATACAAATGGAGTGACAGCTTTAATACTTATGCGCAATTATTAATAGATGAGTTTTCTAGCGGAGATATTACAGGTGGTGAGGGCAGTTATAAAAATAAAATAGGTTACCAATTAGGTATAAAATATTTTAATGCATTCAATGTCCCAAATTTAATTGTTCAAGCAGAATATAATCAAGTAAGACCTTATACGTATTCTCACAATAGCATTACTCTTAATTATGGGTACAACAACCAAAGCCAGGCACATTTATGGGGTGCAAATTTTAGAGAATATATAGGAATTTTACGCTATAAGCATAAGCGCTATTATGGTCTAGGTAAACTTATTTATGGTGAACGAGGTTTTGATTTTAAGGATGGTGTTGTTTATGGTGGTAATATCTTTACAAGTGAAGATGATAGGCCTGCAGATAATGGAAATAATTTGTTGCAAGGTAATAAGGCAACTAGCTTTTATGGCGAGTTAGAATTAGGCTACATTATAAATCCTGCCACTAATTTTAAAGTATACGCTACTGCAATTTATAGAGATTTCTCTGTAGATGAAGATGTGAGCGATGTTATACAAACACAAAATACTGTATGGTTAAACTTTGGTGTTAGGACAGACTTGTTTAATTGGTATTACGATTATTAATTAACTAGTTTTTTTCAGAAGTTAAACTAAGGTAAATGGTTCTTCTCCATTTTTCTGGCGATATAAAAGCACCTTCTGTGTAAAATTTCCCATCAAGATCTTCAGTTAAAGCTCTGTTTTGTGAAACATCTTCCTGAGTAGCGCCACGGTTAATTTCATTTTCAATGCGGGATATACAAGTGTTGTACATAGCTAATGTTTTTTCTAAATCTGTTTTTGTAGCGCGTTTTCCATGTCCTGGAATAATTTGCGTTTCTGCATTAATAAGCATCAACATGTGTTCTATCGCCTTTTTGGCACCGATAACACTTCCGCCAGAATCTAAATCTATATAAGGATATCGGCTATTAAAGAATACATCTCCGGTGTGTAATACATTTTCTTCAACAAAATAAATAATTGCATCGCCATCTGTATGTGCTGTTTCAGGATGAAATATTAAAACTTGTGTAGTGTCGAAATATAAATTTAACTCGGTTGAAAAGGTTAGAATTGGTAAGGCTTTTTTAGATGATTTAGTCTTGTCTTCGATACTTTTTAACAAACGGACTCTTGCATTTTTGTGAGCAAAAACAGAAGCGCCTTTATTTACTATATTTTCATTGCCGCCAGTGTGATCGCCGTGATGATGTGTGTTAAGGAGTGTTTTAATTGGTTTGGGGCTAATGGTTTTTATTTCCGCAAGAATTTGGGGAGTTAATTTGCCAAATTGAGAATCAATCATCAATAAAGCATCTGTATCTTCAAACAATCCTATGTTACCACCTTGTCCGGTAATCATATAAACATGATTAGATAGTTTTTCTGAATTTATAGATACCTTTTGAGAATGCAAAAATAAAGGTGAGCTTAGAAAAATTAATGCCAGTGTGTGGGTTAAAGCTTTCATAATTACAATTGTTTGTGAGGTAGGTCGTAAAAAGATTAAGATACTTAATAATTTAAAACTTGCTCTAATAGATTTTTAATATTGAAATACAATACTTTATATTATAAATTTTATAGGCTGTTCATCGTGGCAAAACATCTATAATGCAGTATCTTTGCACCCCAATTGAAAAACTTATTTCTTGGCTGAAACAGCGCTACATAATACGACAACTTCTTGGAGTTCTGACTTTAAGGAAATCACTAAAATGAGATTAGCTATTAGCGTGGTCTTTTCTTCTGTTGCTGGTTATTTTTTAGGCGCCACCGTTTTAGACTTTGTAGATGTTCTGCTTCTTGCAATTGGTGGCTACTTAATGGTTGGAGCATCAAATGCCTATAATCAAGTTATAGAAAAAGATCTTGACGCGTTAATGGATCGCACTAAAAATAGACCATTGCCAGCAAAGCGAATGAGCGTGCAAATGGCTTTGTTTATAGCTACGGCTTTTGCTATAAGCGGTGTTGCGGTGTTATATTATATAAATCCTAAAACTGCAATGTTTGGTGCATTGTCTATCTTATTATATGTATTGGTATACACACCTCTAAAAACAAAAACACCTTTAGCCGTATTTGTAGGAGCTTTTCCAGGAGCAATACCATTTATGCTGGGTTGGGTTGCCGCTACAAACGAATTTGGAATAGAACCAGGTACATTATTCATGATACAGTTTTTTTGGCAATTCCCACATTTTTGGGCTATTGGTTGGTGGTTGTTTGATGATTACAAAAAAGGAGGTTTTGCTATGTTGCCAACTGGCAAGCGTGACACAAAAACAGCCATACAAGTTATCTTATATACATTCTGGACAGTTTTAATATCATTAGTTCCTGCATTTGGTATGACAGGACGTCTTTATCTTACACCAATAGCAGCTGTTATAATTGGATTGTTAGGAGTGTTTATGATGTATTATGCAATCATGTTATATAAGAAACGAACACCAAAATCTGCAAAGCAATTAATGTTTGCAAGTGTAAGCTATATTACACTGCTTCAAATAATATATGTCTTAGATAAATTTATAAGGTAATGGATTTAACACAAGGAACAGAACAAGAAAAAACAGCACGGTCTAAAAAGATGATGCTTTGGTTTGGCATCATATCTATGGTAATGATGTTTGCGGGATTAACTAGTGCTTATGTAGTAAGTAGTGAGCGTCAAGATTGGTTAAATGATTTCACGCTGCCAGCTTCTTTTATATGGAGTACACTAGCTATTGTAACAAGTAGCATTACTTT
>Ga0207917_1000116_pt1 | contig 15628 bp, 13 predicted proteins | sample DeeseametaMP0556_FD_184208 | JGI IMG/M metagenome (GOLD analysis project Ga0207917, IMG submission 184208) | Marine microbial communities from the Deep Atlantic Ocean - MP0556 (SPAdes) | ecosystem: Environmental > Aquatic > Marine > Oceanic | place: South Atlantic Ocean | collected 2011-01-23 | reverse complement strand
CAGAAAACGTCTTTTGATGTGGAGTTTTTAATACATGACGATGCTTCTCCAGATAGAACACAGGAAGTCATTAAAAATAAAGTAGGTGATGATCCAAGATTTAAACTTATCCTTAGGGAGCAAAACATTAAGTCTACTGGCTTAGCAGTATCTCCTATATTGTTTAACTTGGCAAAAGGGAAATATATAGCTTTTTGTGAAGGTGATGATTATTGGATAGACCCACTCAAACTTCAAAAACAAGTAGACTTTTTAGAAGAAAACCCTGATTATGTCTTAGTTGGTCATAAAGTTGATACTTTAAACCATAAAGGAATTATAGAAAAAAATTCTAAAACTCCTATACAATCATTTTCTCAAAAAGAAATTTGTTTTAACCATATCCCTACACTTTCTGCTGTTTTTAGAAATGTTGAAGTTAATTTTCAAGAAGAACTACAAAGAGCACCTTCAGGAGACTATATTTTATGGTCATTTCTTGGTAATTATGGAGACTTTTATCTTTTTAACTCTTCAATGGCTATATATAGACAACATCAAGGTGGTATTTGGTCAGGAGTATCTTTAGTAAAAAAATTGAAAAATAGCTTGCTAACTAGAGAAATATCACTAAGGTATATTAAAGATAAAACCTTATCTAATAAGGTGAACAAGAAATTATGTATTTCAGGAATGTACCGTTCCTTAAAATATTTTGATATATCTAGTTTTTTATTCTTTATGAGGGTTTATATAAAAAAAGTAATAAAACGTAGTTAAAGATGACAAGCGAGAATTTATATAATAAACCATTAGTTTCAATACAAATCCTAAACTGGAACCGCGCAGAGGAGACACAAATGGCCATAGCAAGTGCTTATAAACAAACCTATGAAAACATAGAAGTCGTTTTAGTCGATAATGGTTCCACAGACAACTCTATTGAATTATCTAAACAAAATTTCCCAGATCTTAATATTATATCCTTAGATAAAAATCACGGTTGTCCTGGAGGTCGTAATAGAGGGATTGCAAGTTGCAATGGTGATTATATATTTTATTTAGACAATGATGGTGTTCTCCATGAAGAAGCTGTAGAAAATGCAATAAAAACTATATTGCATTACGACAATGTTGGAGTTGTTACCGGAACTATTTATGATTTTAAAAATGTTTCGGAAATAGATGCACAATGTAAAATTAGAAGTAAAAAAGTTTACGAGTATAACAACTTTCAAGGAGGTATTTGTATGCATCACAAAAGTATTTATGAAACTACAGGTTTATATCCAGAGCATTTTATGTATGGCGCAGAAGAAATGTATTTAACGTACAAACTTTTTGATAATGATTATAAAATTATAAAAAATGAAAGTGTTGTATTATGGCACAAGAAAAGTGAAATAGCTAGAAATAGGGTTGGAGAACAATTGGGATCTTACTTTAACAAACTTTATGTAGCAATAGTACTATATCCTTTAATGCCTATGCTTATTTTTGCAACAGGTTTTGTAGTTAGATATAACTACTATGCTTTTAAGAAAGGATTTGGTATGCAATTCTTAAATAAACTTTCCAGAGATTATTTTACTACCATAAAAAAAGGTTTAAAAGCAAGACAACCTGTATCTTTAAACGCTTATTATAAAGTAAAAGAATTTAAAATATAACCTGAAAAATCTATGTTTTTTAAAACATTTCTTGGGAGTCTGTAAACTTATATATCAAGTAACAAATTAATGATTTATTATATTATAATTATTCACTTCATAGTAGTTATTAAACTCTATATAAATGAAGAAATTTATGGTTTAAAATCTATATACGCTATATCATTAATTTTATTCTTGTTTGTTCCAACATTATATAATTATTTAGGTTTGGTTTATGTAGATTATAAACCTTCATGGTTATATCATTTAACTTTTTTATTAAATACATTATTGCTTTTTAAATTAAATCTTAGCTATAATGGATTAAAAAACATTTTTAATTTAAATTTCAAAAAATCTTTTATACAAAGAATATTTTTATTCTCTATTTTAATACTCTTACTAATGTCTCTATTAGCTATAGCTGGCTTAGGTCATTTAGTGCGATTTCCTTCAATAGGGTTTTTTAGCATAACCGGCTATTTTACTGCATATTTATATTTAAATAGAAAAAATTATAATGGTAAATGGATTCATTTTCTATTTATTTCTACAATTACTTTTTTACTTTTTGCATTTGTTTTTTGGTCTGGCTATGGACGACTTATTATGTTTCAATTTGTCTCAATTGCAATGGTTTTTTTGACATTAGTGATAAGTCAAAAGAAAACAATAAAATTTCTTTTCCTACTACTTGTGCCTATTATGATTGTAATTGGTGGTATATTACGCTCAGATAGTGCATCGTTTTCTAGTACGTTGAGCTCTGGAGAAGGTGCTGGTAGTTTATTTTCTACCTATAGAGATTCAGAATATGTCATCCGTGATATTTCTTCAAATAGATTTCAAGTAGTAAATGGAGAATCTCATGTTGCTGCTATTCTTTTTTGGGTTCCAAGAATATTTTGGGAAAGTAAACCAGAAGGGTTTGGTAAGCAATTAGTAATTTGGTATTATCCATCTTACGTAGATACTGGTTTTAGTTTAGCAGCCTCTTTTATTGCAGAGGCATATGCTAATTTTAAATACTTTGGGATACCCATAGCTATTTTAATGTGTTATTTAATATTTTGGTTTATTTCTAAAAACTTAAATAATTACACTAATTCGATAAATTATAAGCATCTGAGAAATAAGTTAATAGCAATTTGTTTCTTATGTGTTATACCTGACTTTATTTGGGGAGGATTACAAACTTATCTAATAAGATCTGTAGGTTCTGCCTTATTTGTTTTTCTTACATTTTCTATGTTAAATATTTTAGGAGCTTTTAGAGGTGATAACGCATGAAATTATTGATAATTCAACCAGACTGTAGATCATATAGAGTGCCATTTTTTAATGCTTTGCAAGAGAAGATAGGACCTTTTACATTAGCTCATCAAGATGAATTTAAATTTCAAAATAATTCTAATATAACAGAAGTTAACTTTGAAACCTATGAATATTTTGGCTTCAAATACGTAAAAAACCTAAAACGATTAATTAAAGAATATGACTCTATTGTGGTTGGTTATGATATTCATTGGTTAAACTTAATAACTCTACCTATAGTAAGCTCAAAAAAAATAATAGTTTGGGGACATGGTCCTGGTAAACAAGCTCTGTTGCATCCATTAAAAAAAATTATTGCAAATAAATCTAAATCTGTAATAACATATAGCTTAGCAGGTAAAGAGGCTGTAGAAAATATTGGTGTAGATAAGGATAAAATTTACATAGCTACAAATACACTTCATGTTAATAACGCAGAGAACACTTCAGTATATAAAAAAAAATCATTTGTTTTTTTAGGTAGATTACAAGAGCGAAAAAAATTGTCATTGTTTTTTGAAGCTTACAAAAAGGCTAAATTAAATGATAAGAATATTGAAATCACTATTATAGGAGATGGAGAGGTTGAAAAAAAAGCACTAATTGAAAAAGCTAAACAATTAGATATTATAAATAAAGTACAATTTATAGAGGGTACTTCCAATAATGAGGTATTAATTAAATACTTTAAAAGCGCTTATGCTTATGTTTCTCCTGGAGCTGTAGGTTTAGGCTTATTACATAGTTTTGCATTTGGTGTTCCAGTGATTACAATGGCAGATTCATTACACGGACCTGAAATAATGCATTTAAAAAATGGTGAAACGGGCTATTTAATTAATTCTCAAGCAGAATTTTCATATTACTTAGAAAAAGTAATTACTAATCATAAATTTCTTGGAAATAATGCGTATTTACATTACAAAGAAAATGCATCAATACAAGCTATGGTTAATGGGTTTGTAAACGCAATTCAACATTCTCAAGTTTAAAAAAAAAATAAGATGAATTATGAAAAAGTAGTAATAATTAATGCTGCTGCTGCTAAAACTGGAGGTGCAGAAACAATTGTAAGAACATGTGTTGAAAATATTAAATCAGCCACACATATTGAGTTTATACTTATAACATCTTTACAATTTAAAGAGTTGCCTGGCCATATTAAACAAGTGTCTTTTGAAACTTCTGGAATTAAAACATTACTGTTTTCAATATTTGGGGTGTATAGATTTTATAAAAAATATAATGCAAGTAAAATATTAAGTTTTACAAACCTTAATTGCATTTTAATACCTTCAAAAGGGATTACATATTTTCATCAACTAAAAGGTTTAGAAAAAGGCCATAAGGATTTAAAACTTAAAATTTATGATATCCTCATTAAAAGGTTTTTAAATGCTAATATTTTTATTTTACAATCTAATTATACTCGAGCACTTTTCTTAAGAAAATTTAGAGTTAAAGAAAACCAAGTAATTTCATCTTGGCCTGGCTTCACATTACCTAATACTATTAAACTCCCTAGGCGATTTCAGAATAAATTAAAATGTATCACCTCAAGTCCTAAAGGGATATTGCCTATTGCATTTTCAACACCTCACAAAAATGTAAAATTTGTGGAGCAATTAGATTCCTTTTTTACCAATAATAATGTTAAAATTATCACATTATTCTCACAAGAAGATTCAATAGAGGAAAATAATAATTCATTTTTAAATATTGGGAAAACAACTCGAGAAGAATTGTTTGAAATTTATAAAGAGTCAGACTTCATGATATTCCCTTCTAAGTCTGAAACTGTCGGATTACCTATATTTGAATTTCTCCAAACTGGAAAACCAGCTTTTGTTTTCTCAGCAGAATATGCTGTTAAATTTTACCATCAATTTAATAAACCAGATAATTTCATATTATTTAAAGATGCAGAGGATTTTAAAAGATTATTTTTGCAGTATAAAGATATCAGGGTTATTCCAATTGATTTTTCTAAGGGCGAGTGGAATAAAATTTTACAATTACTATGAAACAAATCATCCAATCCTTTAAAACAGGAGAAACTATATTAGAAGATGTACCTGCACCATTGGTAAAACGTGGGCAGGTGCTTATAAAAACAACTAAAAGTTTAGTGTCTCTTGGTACAGAGCGTATGTTAGTTGAGTTTGGGAAATCTAATTTAATTTCAAAAGCTAGACAGCAGCCCGATAAGGTTAAGATGGTTTTAGATAAAATTAAAACTGATGGCTTATTGCCAACGTTAGAGACAGTTTTTAACAAATTAGGAGAGCCTTTGCCGTTAGGTTACTGTAATGTAGGTCAAGTAATTGCAGTTGGAGATGATGTTGCAGAGTTTCAAGTAGGAGATAGAGTAGCATCTAATGGGCAGCACGCTGAGTTTGTCTCTATACCTAAAAATTTAGTAGCAAAAATTCCAGATTCAATTACAGATGAAGAAGCTGCTTTTACTGTTATAGGAAGTATTGGTTTACAGGGAATACGCTTAGTAGAACCAACATTAGGTGAAACTATAGTTGTAACAGGATTAGGCTTAATTGGTTTAATGACTGCTCAGTTATTAAAAGCAAATGGTTGTAATGTTATTGGGATAGATTTTGACCAATCTAAACTAGATATAGCTGAAACATTTGGAATCCAAACGATAAATCCTGCTTCTGGAGATGATCCAGTTAAAACGGTAAATGAACTTACTAATGGAATTGGAGCAGATGGTGTTATTATTACGGCATCTACAAAGAGTAATGATGTGATTTCCCAAGCTGCGCAAATGTCAAGAAAGCGTGGTCGTATAGTTTTAGTAGGAGTTATAGGATTAGATATTAGCAGGGCAGACTTCTATGAAAAAGAATTAACATTTAAGGTATCTTGTTCTTACGGTCCAGGAAGATATGACGACACCTACGAGCAACAAGGCCAAGATTATCCATTACCTTTTGTGAGATGGACAGAAAAACGAAATTTTGAAGCGATACTAAATGCAATTTCAACACAGGCTATAGATGTAAAATCTCTAATTACCGAAATTGTAGATTTAGAAAATTATAAAGAAATTTATGGTGAAATTGGCAATTCTAAAGCCATTGCATCAATCTTGAACTATAAAGGTTCAGAGTATTCAAATACAGTTTCAATTACAAAGCCTGAAAGCAAAACAAATACTTCAGCAAATAAAGGTATAGCAATTATAGGTGCAGGTAATTTTACTAAAATGACAATGTTGCCTGCCTTTAAAGGACTAAATGCTCAATTAGAAACTATAATAAGTTCAGGTGGTGTATCAGGAACGGCTTTAGCAAAAAAGTTCTCTATTTCTAAAAGTTCCACAAATTATGATGATGTTTTACAAGACAAATCAATAAATTCTGTTGTAATTACCACAAGGCACAACTTGCATGCACCAATGGTTATTAAAGGATTAAAAGCAGGTAAAAATGTTTTTGTTGAAAAACCTTTGGCATTAAATAACGAAGAACTTGAAAACATAGTAGATGCATACAAATCATCTAATAATACACTAACAGTTGGTTTTAACAGGCGCTTTTCTCCATTTGCAAATAAGATGAAAGCTGTATTAGGTCAATCTGAAACCCCTATAAATGTCATAGCAACTATGAATGCTGGTATGATACCTTCAAATGTATGGGTACACGATTTAGCCGTTGGTGGCGGTCGTATTATAGGTGAAGCTTGTCATTTTATAGATCTAATAACGTATTTAACAGGAAGTAAAGTTATGTCTGTTTGTATGAATGCAATGGGTACAGATCCAGAAGCGTCTACAGATAACGCAACTTTATTACTAAAATATGAAAATGGTTCAACAGGAGTAATTAACTATTTTGCAAATGGTAGCAAATCTTACGCTAAAGAACGTGTAGAGGTTTATTCTCAAGAAAGAACACTTGTTTTAGATAATTGGAGAGTTTTAAAAGGGTATGGATTTAAAGGCTTTAAGAAAATGAAATCTAAAATGGATAAAGGCCATAAAGCTCAATTCTCACTATTAACAGACCAAATTAATAATGGAGGCAAAGCTATAATCCCATTTGAAGAATTAGTAAATACCACCAAAGCCTCTTTTGCAGCAATTGAAAGTTTAAAAAATAACAGTTGGATAAATGTGGAGTAAAATCAAAAAAGGTCGTTTAGCCTTAGATTTTATTCAAAATATGGGTTGGCGTTATATAGCGTTTAGGATTAAGTATTTAATTGAAATAAAATCAGGACGATTAAAAGCTAAATTTCCTACACAGCCTTCTTTTAAGACATTTATATCATTAACAGAGTGGCGTAATAAAACGCCTCAATTTTTCTTTCAAGGAAAAAATATTAAGGGGTTAACACCCGAACCTACTCAAATTCTAAAAGATAATTTTGAAAAAATTAAATCTGGAAAGGTTCAATTTTTTAGCCACACGTGGTTAGATCTTGGCGTTGATTTTAATTGGATAACAAATCCAGAAACTAATTTTAAATATGATATAGCTAAGCATTGGTCCGAGATTGAAAGCTTATCTAAAGATTCTGGAGATATAAAATATGTTTGGGAAAAAGCGAGATTTAGTTATGTATACCATGTTATACGATATGATTTTCATTACCAAGATGACCAAGCTGAGTTTGTGCTTTCAGAAATTGAAGACTTCATTACTAAAAATCCATTAAACCAAGGCCCAAACTATGTTTGTAGCCAAGAGATTAGTTTAAGAGTTTTAAATTGGACGTTTGCACTGTACTATTACAAAGATTCTGAAGCCTTAACAGAAGAGCGTTTTAAAACAATACTCAACAGTATATACTGGCAATTGCATCATGTATATAACAATATAAACTTCTCAAGAATAGCGGTTCGTAATAATCATGCGATTACAGAAACATTAATGCTTTACCTCTCTAATTTAATGTTTCCTTTTATGGAAGACACAAAATTATGGAGTAAAAAAGGAAAATCTTGGTTTGAAGAAGAAGTAGATTATCAAATTTATGATGATGGTACATTCTTACAATTTTCAATGAACTACCATCGTGTTGTGGTACAATTATTAACTTGGGGAATACGTCTTTCAGAATTACATAACAATACATTTAAGCCTGTTGTATATGAGAAAGCTCAAAAGTCATTAAATTTTTTAGAAGCGTGTATGGATCCAGTTTCGGGACAACTGCCTAACTACGGGTCTAATGATGGAGCTTTATTTTTCCCTTTAACAAATGATGACTATAGAGTTTATAAATCTCAATTAGATGATCTTAGAGCTGTATTGCAACACACAACAGCTTACAACACATTAAGTAGATTCTGGTACGGTGTAACAGATATTAAACCTGTAGCTTCACAATGGAACGAGCTAGAGAGTTTTAAGGAAAGTGGTTATTATATTATTCAAGAAGATACTACGAAAACCTTTATAAGGTGTGGTAGTTATAAAGACAGACCATTTCAGTCTGATAATCTTCATATAGATATTTGGCATAATGGTATTAATTATTTGTGGGATTCAGGAAGCTATAAATATAATACAGATACGCAAACTCTAAATTATTATGTAGGGATACAATCTCACAATACAGTGTCTATTTCAGAAGAAAACCAGATGCTTAAACAAGGTCGATTTATTTGGAACTTTTGGGTAAATAGAGCAGAAGCAACAGTGTCAAAAGATCAAAATTCAAAACAGTTTAAAGGTAGTATTAATGCTTTTAGGCAGTTAGGCGGTATAAAGCATACGCGTACTGTTGAAAAGTTAAATGATAAGCTTATTTGGAATGTGGTAGACAGTTTTGATGATAATGCCAAGGGAAGACAAAAACAAGCGTTTTGGCAAATAAACCCCGAAGTATATGATAAAGTTGAAGTGTCTGCAAAAGATGCGAATAATAATAAGCTAAATGCTATTGTAGATGATGTTTTTGTCTCAAATTATTATGGTCAGAAAATAGCATCTAAAAGAATTACCTTTACAACATCTACACAAGAGATAACTACAGTTATAAATCTTAGAAATTAAAAGTTTGAAAATACTTCTATTACATCAATATTTCTTAGAAAAAAACGAAGGTGGCGGCTCACGTTTTAATGAAATGACAAAGGTTTGGAGTGATCAGAATCATAAAATAACGGTACTGTCTGGTATGGTTAATTATAATACAGGACTTAAGCCGGAACGTTATAAGGGTAAGTATTTTTATGAAGATAAAAATTTTTATAATAATGTAGATGTTATTAGAAGTCATGTATCTGAAGCCTATAACGTTAATTTCTTAGGGAGACTTTGGGGCTACTTTTCTTTTGTTTTCTCTGCAACCTATGCTGGCTTGTTTAAAGTAAAAGGTAAACACGATGTAATTTTAGTAACTTCACCACCATTATTTGTTGGGATTACAGCGTTTATCTTATCAAGATTTAAGCGTATTCCGTTTGTGTTTGAAGTAAGAGATTTATGGCCAGAATCAGCTATTGATACAGGTGTGCTACAAAACAAGTTAATTATTAAGCTTGCGTATTGGTTTGAAAATTTTATTTATAAGAAAGCGAGTTTAATTAACGTATTAACACCTGCGTTTCGTGATAAGTTAATAGAAAAAGGCGTACCGAAGGAGAAAATTTGTTTTATACCTAATGCAGCAGATTTTTCTTTAGCAGAAGCAGTCCAAAATAAGTTTGATGCTCAGAAATTTAAAGAAGATCTTGGGTGTTGCAAATCATTTAATTCAATTGGTTGAGGCAGCTGAGAAACTTAGAAATACTCAAGTTGTTTTTCAACTCATAGGATCTGGTATGCAGAAAAAAATGCTTCAAGAAGAGGTAAAGAAAAAAAACTTAGATAATGTGATTTTTAGAGATCCTGTTCCAAAATCTGAAGTGTTTAAGTTCATATTAGCTTCAGACATGGGTGCCTCAGTTCTTAAAAATGTAGATACATTTAAAACGATATATTCCAATAAGACGTTTGATTATATGTCTTGTAAAAAACCTATACTATTAGCTATAGATGGTGTTTCAAGAACATTAGTAGAAAGTGCAAATTGTGGTGTTTATGTAGAACCTGAGAATATAGAGGCTATAGTAAATGCTATAAAGAGAATTCTAAATGAAAATGAATTAGAACTAATGGGGCTAAACGGGTATAATTATGCATTACAGCATTTTGATAGAAAACGTTTAGCTGAAAACTATATTGGTTACTTAAATTCTATATCTAAAAAATAGATAATTGTGAAATTTAAAAGTATTAACATATACGGAGCTAGCGGTCATGCAAAGGTGGTTATAGATATAATTACTTCTAATGATAATACTAATGTTGGGCATGTATTTGATGATAATGATAAGCTTAAGAGTATTTCCGATTATACGATACAATCACCATCTAATTCTGAGTTAATGATAAAAAATCCTATTGTAATAGCAATAGGTAATAACAAAATCAGAAAAGAAATTGTAGAAAATAAACAAGTGCAAGTTGCAGAAGCAATTAGTCATATCTCGGCCATTATATCTAAGTTAACGTCTATAGGTAAGGGAACTGTTATAATGGCCAATGCTGTTATTAATGCAGATGCTACTATCGGAACGCATTGCATTATAAATACAGCAGCTGTAGTAGAACATGATGTAGTAATTGAAAATTATACTCATATTTCGCCAAATGCAACGGTTACTGGCGGTGTAAAAATAGGAGAAGGTACACACGTGGGAGCTGGTGCAGTAATACTACCAAATTTAACTATTGGCAAATGGGTTACTATTGGCGCAGGAGCTGTAGTAACAAAAAATGTCCCAGATTATAGCACTGTGATAGGGAATCCAGCAAAACCATTAATAAAACAAAACCCCTAACAACTGTTAGGGGCTTTGTTAATTAAAAGAGGTGAGTCTTTAAACCACACGAACATCTATAGCATTTAACCCTTTTTTGCCGTCTTTAAGATCAAAAGCCACGTGATCGCCTTCACTAATACGGTCTATTAAACCTGAAACGTGAACAAAATACTCTTCGCTAGTTTCAGAATCTGTAATAAATCCAAAACCTTTGGTATCGTTAAAAAATTTTACTGTGCCGTTTTTCATTTTAAAAATAATAATAGTTAACACATAAATTTAAAGTAAATCTTAAAGAAAAGTCTTACAAGTAAGTTAAATAAATATAATGAAAGTGGTGCGTGTTAGAGATTTAACATTAACATGTGTTATAACTAAGCGTTAAATCCTTACTAAAGTGAAACTCATATTTGGGGCGTGCTGTTTATTCATTTAAATTAGATGTTAAACAATAATTAACGAACTAAAATTTTTAAACATGCCATATATAACAAACAAACGCGAAAAAGAAACAGTAGATATATTTTATGAAGATTACGGCGAAGGACAACCTGTAATATTAATCCACGGTTGGCCTCTAAGTAGTAAAGCTTGGGAGCAACAACGTTGGAAGATTATTGAAGAAGGTTTCCGTTGCATATCTTATGACCGTCGTGGTTTCGGAAGATCATCTGCGCCTTGGGACAGTTATGATTACTCTACACTAGCATCAGACTTAGCTGAGTTAATCAATCAATTAGATTTAAAAGATGTAGTACTTGTAGGTTTTTCTATGGGTGGCGGAGAAGTTGTAAGATACCTTACAGACTTTGGTTCAGATAAAATTGCGAAAGCAGCATTAATAAGTTCTATCATTCCGTTGGTAAAGCAAAAAGACGACAATCCAGATGGTGTTCCAGAAGAAGATATTCAAGGAATTTTAGACGCTCTTCAAAGCAACCGTGTAGCATTCTTGAATGACTTTCATAAAAACTTCTACAACTATGAAGATAATAAAGACACTGTGAAACTTCAAAACTTAGGCTATGATTTCAACATAGCAAGCAGTGCGTCTCCTAGAGCAACCATACAAGCAGCAATTGCTTGGGCAGACACAGATTTTAGATCAGAACTTAAAAATGTAACTGTGCCTACGTTAATTGTTCACGGTGATGCAGATAATATAGTTCCTATTGAAACTGCTGGTAATCAAGCAGCAAAAGGTATTAAGGATAATACGTTTAAAGTTGTAAAAGATGGTCCGCACGGACTAAATCTTACTCATGCTAATGAGTTAAATACTTATCTTATTGATTTTTTAAAGTCATAAGATAAACGCTTAACAAACTAAAAGTCAGACATAAGTCTGGCTTTTTTTATGTCTTTTTTTAAAATAATTTAATAGCCAAAAGGACCTAAAACGAATAAAATGCTGTAATTTCGCGCCCTTATTTAGGGCTAGAATTAAGATAACGCATCATGAAAAAAATCATCAATTTATTCGATTTTTCACAGAAGGTAAATTATAAGACAGAAATTCTTTCAGGCTTAACGGTTGCAATGGCACTAGTTCCAGAAGCAATAGCGTTTGCCCTTATTGCAGGACTGTCTCCTCTAACCGGTCTATATGCTGCTTTTGTTCTTGGGTTAATAACCTCAATTTTTGGAGGAAGACCTGGAATGATATCTGGTGCAACAGGTGCAGTAGCAGTAGTTATAGTATCCTTGGTGCAATCTCATGGTGTTGAGTATGTTTTTGCTACAGTAGTTTTGGCAGGTCTTATACAAGTTCTTGCAGGCGTTTTTAAATTAGGTAAACTAATGCGATTAGTACCGCATCCTGTAATTTTTGGATTTGTAAATGGTTTAGCTATAATCATATTTATGTCTCAGCTTACGCAGTTTAAAGATGCTAGCGGAGATTGGCTAACAGGAACGTCTTTATATGTATTACTTGGATTGGTACTACTTACAATGCTAATTATTTGGGGGCTTCCAAAGCTAAGTAAAGCTATTCCTGCTGCACTTGTAGCTATTTTGGTAGTCTTTGGTTTAGTGGTGGTGTTTGGGTTAGATACGCGCACTATTGGTGATATTGCATCAATTGAAGGTGGTTTTCCGCCGTTTCACTTACCTGCAGTTCCCTTCAATATAGAAACTTTAGCTATTATATTTCCATATGCTGCTGTAGTTGCTGGTGTTGGACTTATTGAAAGTCTATTAACACTAAATATCGTTGATGAAATTACAGAAACTCGTGGTAGTGGTAATAAAGAAGCCGTAGCGCAAGGTGCTGCAAATATATTATCTGGTGTATTCTCAGGAATGGGTGGTTGTGCTATGATTGGACAAAGTTTAATTAACATTTCTAATGGTGCAAGGGCAAGATTGTCTGGAATTGTAGCATCTGTGATGCTGCTTATATTTATTATGTTTGGCGCTGGTCTTATAGAGCGTTTGCCAATGGCAGCACTTACAGGACTTATGATTATGGTATCTATAGGAACTTTTGAATGGGCCAGTTTAAGAACATTTAGACGTATGCCAAAATCAGATATTTTCGTGATGGTATTAGTTACCTTAGTTACTGTGTTTTTACACAACCTAGCACTAGCTGTAGTTATTGGTGTTATTATTTCTGCACTAGTGTTTGCTTGGGATAATGCAAAGCGTATTAGAGCTAGAAAGCACATTGCTAATGATGGTACAAAACATTATGAAATCTATGGACCTCTGTTCTTCGGAAGCGTTCAAGCCTTTAATGATAAGTTTGACATTCTTAATGATCCTGAGCAAATTGTAATAGATTTTGCAGAGAGTAGAGTTGTAGATATGTCGGCTATTGAAGCTTTAAATAAAATTACAGAGCGTTATCAAAAGGTAGGGAAAAAGGTACATCTTAAGCATCTTAGCGAAGATTGTAGAACACTTCTTGCAAACGCAGAAGATCTTATTGAAGTGAATGTGTTAGAAGATCCTACGTATAAAGTCCTTACAGATAAGGTTTAAGTATACTGTTGGCTTACATATGCTTTTAAACGCTCATTTATAAAATACTGCCAGCCTCCAATGCAACTTTCACGTTTAAATTCTGGAATGTCTTGAGGAAAGTCTTCTAATGTTTTTGCAGTTACTGTAAGCTTGCAACCTGTTATGGTGGGCGTAATATTAAAGATTACGGTTGAGTCGCCTTGGTGTTCTTTGTAGTTCCATTGGTAAACTATGGTGTTTGGCTTATCCACTAAGACAATTGTCCATTGGTGTGTAAAACGCCTATTCTCATGTTCAATTAAAAAAGTGGTACTAAACCCTTCTTCAGCTTTAAAATCTTGTATCTGTTCAAAAAACCAAGATCTCATAAGTTTTGGGGTAGTAATAATTTCCCATAGCTTTTCCGTAGGGATATTAAATTCTTGTGTGGTGATAATTGGTGGGTCTTGAGTTGTCATAGTGAAGGTTTACATATGGTTACCAAAAAAGATAGCGTTCATCAATAGTTTGTTTGTTCCGTACCAAAATGCTCTAAAATTGGTGTTGTCTGTAAAAAGTATGACGTGACCACTACCTAATCTATTGAGTTTAAATGGGACAGTTTCTGCTAAAGCATCTAAATTCTTATCATTAATATAACCGCTTAATAAAGGCGATTTGGTGTATTGTAACGGATTGTTGTAGCTGTCTTTATCGGCTTCAATAAAAATAGTGCTGTTTCTAAATAATGGAATTGTAGTGTTCTTGTACCCAAAATTTATAGGATGACTTCTGTCTTGTTTAGCTTCAAAGATAGCACCGCCAATTCCTTTTGCTCCAAAATAATTGTTACGGTCTTCAAATGAAATATTGCTTGCAGTATCTTCTACTCGTTTAAACTTAAGAGACATAAATTTTTCAGAATTAAAGAAGCGAGCCGCATTTTTAAATCCTATTAACGTACCACCATCCTTAACCCAATCTTTAAGGTGTTGTGCATCTTTAGGAGTTAATGCTCGACCCCAAGAATTTGGTAAAATAATATCGGTATAGCTACTTAAATCATAGCGGTTAAAATTTTTCACATCTAATTTTGTGATGTTCATAGCGTAGCGCGTATCAAACAAATGCCAAATCTCACCAGCATCATAAGGAGTAATACCTTCACCTACAAGTAAGGCAACCTTAGTTTTAGAAATCGGCTTAAATTGTCTGCTGCCTAAATCTATTCCTTCAGTTAAGCCTGTAGGTACTCCTGTTAGGGTAAGGTGACTTTTCTTAGAAACATCTGAAAGGAATGTGAAGAGTTCTGTTGAATTTAATTCTTGATTTTGAACTGGAATAAAAATGGTACCATAATCATAGTCTTTGCCATTTAGACTAAATGGTTTCATGGCAACTTTCGCCCTTAGGTCCTTATCTAATAGTTGCTGAAGCGCTTTTGGTGCATAGTAATGATGCCACTGCATAAGATAGCCATAGTTACTTTTTGTAACTACACCTTTTGGCATTTCTAAACTATCTATTTTACGCCCCAAATGAGAGGTTGAAGCTTCTTCAATAAAATCTAAATTAAAAGCTAACGGAAATGTCCAAGCAGAAATATCATAAAACAAGCTGTCTTGAAATGTTGTACGCGTTTCAAACATAGCTTCAAGCAAGCGTTGTTGTCGCTGATTTTTAGGGACTACATAACTATGTGCTTTTTTAAAGGTTTTGCCATCCTCAGAAAAGTTTTCTTTAAGTTCATAAACATCAATGTTATGACGTTTTAAAATTTCAGCCAAATGATAGCCAGATGCAGCATCTTTTTCATTCCCGAAAACATAAGAGCCCTTAGTAGATTTTGATCTAGCGGTTTTGTAAAAATCACGTTGGTAATCTAAAAGTTTAG
>Ga0207917_1000105_pt1 | contig 16420 bp, 12 predicted proteins | sample DeeseametaMP0556_FD_184208 | JGI IMG/M metagenome (GOLD analysis project Ga0207917, IMG submission 184208) | Marine microbial communities from the Deep Atlantic Ocean - MP0556 (SPAdes) | ecosystem: Environmental > Aquatic > Marine > Oceanic | place: South Atlantic Ocean | collected 2011-01-23 | reverse complement strand
ACTTTGACTGGGACAAGAAACGGGCCAATCACATTCTGCAGCACACACATTCAGGTGGTGTCTGCATCAATGACACCCTGAGCCATGTGGCGGCAGATGATATTCCCTTTGGCGGCATCGGCGATTCCGGCATGGGCCATTATCACGGCAAGGAGGGATTCCTGACGTTCTCGAAGGCCAAGGGCGTGGTACGCAAGGGGCGTATCAATCTGGCTGCCATGGTGGCGCCGCCCTGGGGCAATGCCGTGTTCCGATTAATGATGGCGATTAATGCCCTGCGCTTTCGGCATATTAAATGATCAGCACCAGAACCGGGAGACGGCCTCCCGGTTCTTTTTTCATGCGAGCCCTACCCCTGGGGTTACTTATCATTTCTTTAATTTTTCTGGGATGGAAAAACTGCACGGCGAAAGCGATTAGTAAAAAAGCCGGAAAGCCGCCAATCAAATGCATTAATTCACAGGACTCATAACAAGATTCAGCTGCATTCAGATAGGTTGAAAAAATCAAAACACACATAGCCTATTTTAACATTAATTAACCGCTCCGTAAGGACGGCCACGATCAAGACACGCCGATAATACAAAGGTATCTGTTAGAGACAATAAGAGGAATTTCGAAAACAGAGAAGGAGTGAACTACACTCAATGCTACACTTTTACTTCGGCTACAAAGGCCGGAAAAAGAACAGGCTCATACTAATTACCATTGTATTGACGCCATCTGGATCTGAAATGCTGCCCCCATCGTCAATCAGGGCGACACTCATTAGCTACGCATCACCATGTTCCAATCGATAGTATGGCCTGCCGCTTCAAGCTCACGAGCAAGTGACTGCTTCCATCCACCACTTGTGTCCATAGTCTCCCAGACAACACCCGCGAAATCACTCGGAATTTCCAGTTTGCCACGCTTGAGAGCGCACACCTTGTCACGCCCCAATCGACCAATGAAGTAGCCAAGTTCCAAAAGCACATTCTGCCTGGCCCGTGGCTCCGGCTCACCTCCCTTCGCACAGCCTTCATCGTCAGGGGTAAGCAGAACGACAGCGAAACCTACATTTCCGTGCGCAACGACTTTTTCGATAACCGTTCGCCCCTGGTTCGCCTGTTCATGCAGGATAATGGCTTCCAAACCAATTCTCTCCAGAAATCTAGCCACCATTTCACGGGCACCATCGTCATGCCCATGGACAATAAAAACTTTGCGGGACAACGGAGGCCTCAAAACAGCGTCAGTGCTTCCTCTCGATTGAATATAGCTCTTATAGTCTCGAACAAAAGGAATGATAAGCTGCCCAGTGAGCGCATGAATTCCGGCTATTATTTTCTTACCTGAAAAGAAAAAATGGTGGCTAAAAGTCTTAGCATAACCGGGATCGGCAGCCAGCTTTTCAATCAGAAGTAGGGTGAGCCCCAATGTCTTCCGGGCATCATCCGGCCACGCAAGTTGGGCGCTCCCAAGCATGCCTCTTCCAGTTTTCTCACTTTCGGCGATGAACGCCTCAAGATCCAGCCCTTGTGTCAATTCATTATTATAGATCTCAAGATCTGACTGCCTAAGTAACTTAGCGAGCTTCTTCAATGGCCTCTCGAAGGTTTGCAGCTGAGAGTTCTGCAAATCAAGGACGGCATTGTTAATTTCGGAAAAGATATCCTGAGCCATCATTCATCCTCATCAGACACCAGCCTGGCCTCAGCGGCTTTTTCAAGGATGCCTTCTCGATATTTTTCTTTCATCTCCTCAATCAGTGGACCCACTATGGAATTCCCTGAAAATTCACCGGCGCGCTCATCGATTATTCGGTTAACCGAATGAATCGCAGACTCAATACTAGCTGGGTCATTAGGATCAAAACTAACGGAACCCAACTCACCATCCAGCTCGCTCAAGGCACGCTCTGCCTCTTTAAGCTCCCGCTGTATTTGATCCAATCCAGAAATTTTTAACATAAACACTCCCGTCAGACTATCAACAACGCAAAAGCCCTAGCCAAATGCTACTCGTCTTCAAACTCCGGGGAATTGAAGCCAAGAACATTACAGTTTTCTCTCACTGTTCTCTGCATAGACTCATTAAAACCGTCACCGCAGGTTGCTTCAATTTCCACAGAAATTTTTACATCCACTCCGAGTTTCGAAGTAAACTGCTGAACGACCTCATCCATGATGGTGGCGAAATCCATTTTAGCTTTAACTGGGTCCAGATTGACCGTGCCATAAAAGCGCTTTTTAGCTGATACTGTAGGGCTAGGGTTCTCGACGCCACCGACTAGCTGCCCGCTGGCCCCATCAGACACTCCATCAGTTTTGTCACCGTCATCAGGTGTTTCAGGTTTAGGCTTGGGTTGCACTTCCTCGCGTAGACGGTCTGCGTAGGCTCTGGCAGTTTCACGATCTATAAGCAGCGAAGATTCATCCAGGGTTGCGATGGAGCCACGACCAAAACTGAAACCAAGATAACGATCGCCCTCCTTGCCGGAGGCAAATCCAAAGTAATCCTCACTTTCTACGCCTTGAACAATGGCATTGCGGAAAACGCTGTCATTCACTAGTCGCGGCAAGTAGAGATAATGGCAACAATCCTGCCAAACTTTCAGGGCACTAACTTCAGTCGCCCCATTTTTCAGATACCACTGATTAAGCGTGTTACGCAGGTGGATAGGGGACCATTCGTAAATCAGCCATTCTTCTTCGCGAAGCTTTGCTTCGATGGCTTGAATAAGGCTGGTAGCCGTCGGCGAAACAGTGACGACTTCCCAATTTAGGGTCTGCCGGCCTTTCACAAATTCTTCTACTGGCGCGATCAACCATTTGTAAGTTTCACGAACCAGCTGAGATAGGGATTTTTCGGCACCATCTCGGTTGAGCTTAGCTTGATTCAAGTGGGCAAGATCTTGATTGAGTGCGCCGGTTTCGATGTCCGTCACGATCGATCGCCAGGCTAAGTAGATTCTGACCTGCTCCTTCAAGCGACTAACCACATCAAAGTCTGGCGCCAAGAAGATCAAGCGGTTTTGCTTCTGGCGCGGCTGATCTCCCCGACTTCGAAGGATTTTCTCGGCCTCACCAAATGCCTGATTGGTTTCTGCACGGCTGTAAGCCGCATTAGTTGGAAGGACAACCAAGCGTGGGCCGTTGCCGTAGTCATCCTGGATATCAACGGAAGGAGTAAACACCTGGATGCCGCTAAAACTATGCTGGCGACCAAAGACACGGCTTACCCGGTCTTTCAGCAGCGGAAGCACTTCGTCACGCTCATTGATGTTCTGTTTGCGGCTTTCCATCTCCCGCCGCAGGTTGGGCTTGGTATCTAGCCAGAACCGGTCCTGCTCGGAATAAAGGTAGTGCAAACGGTCACGCAGCCGCTTGAGCACATCCTCAAATACACCTATCGCCTGCTCCGGCTGCACAGCACCAAGTAAAATGCGCTCGACCTGTATACCACGAATCATCTGCTCCCGCGTAGAAGGCGCACTACCCAGAAAAATCGTTCTTGCAGCACGCCGAGCAGCCTGAACGCCACCAAAAAGAGAGTGATGGCCATCAATGTCATAAGGGGCTGAGCGAGGCCCGTCCACTTCACGCTCAATTACCGGCTCCCAGCCCTGCGGTAGGTAATGGATGCTTTTGTGCCTGACATTACTGTCTTCCAGAGGCAGCGAGCCAGGCATAATCAGCGCGTCCTTGTTATCCGAGTTCCATAGTCGATGAATGACAATCGCCATGTACTGCAGTACGCCGCGCGTGCGCTGGAATTTCTCAAGGGTTGACCAGTCCTCATAAAGCCGATCAAAAATCTCTGGATGGATGGGATATGAAGCACACAAGCGTTCAAAGTATTCATTGGACTGGGTTTCTACCGGAAACTTGTCGGCATGCTGCCGGTAGAAATCCGAAAATTGGCGACTAATGCCCTCGACCTGGGCACGCTCTCCAGGGCTCTCAAACAGTCTGCGGCGAACAATCTCGAACGCTTCCTCTGTACCAACTGGCTTCCAAACTGACTCCACCCTCGCGAAGTATTTTTCGAGCGAGTTCAGCGCGTGTGCACCTAAATCCCCCCCCACTTCCAGTTCCGATTCAGGCAACGACGCAAGCAAAATGGCATCAGGCACAGCCTTCATGGATTCAGTCAGTGCTTGAATGAAACTGATATTGCTGTCGAAAGTGCCCGCTTTATACTGCTTACCTAGCGCAAGCTGGCGAATAAAGGCCACGAGTTCATCAATGAGAATGACGCAAGGCGAAGCCTTACGAATCAAGGCTGTGAGCACCTCTTTGCCAGGCGACGTGCCATCTGCATCACTATTCGCCACCATTTCATAACCCTGCTCACCCAGCAATTGCCAGGCCAACTCCCCCCACAGGGTATTAACTACAATGTTGTCGTGTTGAATCGGTTGACTGGGTGACAACTTGATACCATCGATCACCGCAATATTCGCCTGCGGCAAGTCGTGAATGCCTGCTTCATCCAGCACCGGCGGCACCCCCATCAGGCGGTCCGTACTGACTTGGCGGCTCGCCAGATGGTACACAGCAAGCATGGTGTGAGTTTTGCCACCACCAAACGCTGTTTGCAGTTGAATAACCGGGTCTCCGCCTTGGCCAGCCAAGCGCTGCGCTACCGAAATCAGAAGCAAACGCATCCCTTCGGTAATATAGGTACGGGAGAAAAATTTCTCCGCATCCTGGTATTCAGCTGTCGCCGTACCGTTGTGAACCTGAGTGATATCAGCTGCAAACTCAGATTGCTTGAAAGAGCCTTCAAGAACATCTTTGTGGGGTGTGGCAATTTCACGCCAAGGCTTCAGACTCATCATTACACTCCTGCTAATTCCTTTATGCCACCAATCAGCTGATTAAAACTCCGCGACCGGTTTTCATCCAACGACAGGGCCGGTCCTATCGCGCGCGATCCGGCCAGCTTTTGGTAAGCCTTGGCAATACGCTTGAGTTCCTGGGCGGCATTGTTAAGGCGGTCCGGATCACGGTATTTAGCGTTATTCTGTTGTTTGGCCAATGTGTTTGGACCAATCGTGGATGCCACCGCCTGCAAATCCCCCAGATAAAAACTCTCCAGCTCATGGCAAGCAACGCGAACCAACACATCCGGGCGGCCCGCTTCTTCGCAAATGCCCACTAACTTACGCTTGATCTCGTAGCAATCGCCCGAGTCTTGATCTCGCATCACGACAAATCGGGCATTGGGGTTCTGCCAAGCTCGCAATCGACGAGGCAAACGTTTCTCAAGGTCTTGTTTTCCTTCAAACACCACATAAACCACATTAACATTGTCTCCCAGCAGCCTCGGCAGAACGCCCTCGAGCATGGCTTTGGCCGAGGGCTCTTCAAGCAAAAAAACCAACTGATTCATCGTGGATCGGCCCCTGGGAATAGACCTTCTTTCCACAGGTAGCCCATTTGGTCGCCCTCAGCGATAAAAGCCTTTAACTGGGAATCTTCTTCTGCTCGGCGAATCTGCGTATAGCCCTGCTCTTTGACCAACCAGTACACTTCCTCAAGACTAACCGCGTTAAGAAAATCGGGGGAATGGCTGGACACAAACACCTGCCCCCCGCGTTCGGCATAGGCTCGAAACTCCTCCGCCAGCTCCCACAATAAAGTGGGATATAGTTGGTTTTCTGGCTCTTCAATGCACAACAATGGGTGCGGCTCTGGATCGTAAAGCAACACCAGGTACGCGAACATTTTTATCGTTCCATCGGAAACGTACTTGTCGATAAAGGGATCTTTGAAGGTCTTGTCTTGGAAGTTCAAAATCAGCCGCCCATCCTGGGTTAAGATGGGCTCAACCTGGCTGACACCGGGCACGCGGTGCTTCATGGCCGTGACTATTTCCTGGAAAATATCTGGATGGTTTTCATAGATATTCCGGGCCACTAACTGGAGGTTATCGCCGGAAACTGACAGGTGTTCGTACTCACCAATGGCCTCTTTACTGCCTCGAGCGAGGTTAATGTGGAAGTCGGACACATGCCAGTTTTCAATCAACTGCCGAAAGGCATTGGCAGCCTTAAAACGCTCGAACTGCCCCAAACCCTTGATGGCCAGGGCATCCTTCCCGACATTCTGCTGCTCTCGCTCGAGCTCCTCATCCTGCTTGTCGAAATCTTCCTCGTTGGTGATGGCGTAGCCGGTACCCTTGATGAAATCAAGAAAGTGGTAGGGGGAACCATAACGCCCTCGTTTGTAACGCAACACTTCACGGCGCACCACCACCTGCCGGTTCTCTATTCCAATCTCGATCAAATAAGTCACTAATCGCTCCACACCGGCAATATTCATGCGGAACTTGATCTCTAACTCAATGGATTCTGTTTCATCCACACCTCGACTGAGGACCTCACGGAACCCGCCTCTGGCTTGCAGAGCCTGCTTGACATTGAAAGTAAGACAGTCCTTCAAGAAACCAAAGACATCAAACAAGTTAGATTTCCCGCTGCCATTGGCGCCCACAACCACACAAAAACGGGGCAGGTTCTTCATCTCGGCCTGGCGAAAACTTTTGAAATTTTTAATGCGTAGGGTTTCTATAAGCATGCTCGGTCCCCTTAAAAATCCAGCCCAGTTTGCTCGCCTTTATGACCAATCTCCTGCGAGGCCGCAATAATAGCGTGCCAAGAACTGATTAGTTCATTGTAGGCGCGAGCTTCCTCCGCCCACTTTTTACGTTCGCACAAGGTATACAGGTGATAGGCCAGCTGGCGGATAGGTTCGCCTTTCTCGGGCATTTTGGCCAGCAACTCACCAGCGACCGACTCCCCTTGGTTATTGAGGCGGCGGATCATCTGGTGACAGGCTTCCCACACCGGGGTGCGATCATCTTTGGTTGGATCCCAATCGGATTCATACTCCGCCCAGCGCAGCAGCCGTACCTTACCGCTGCCGGATTCCGCCACACCAGACGCTTTCACACCGTCGACACTGGTACCCTTAGCGCGGGCCAGGGTATCGGCTTCACCAAACTGACCGGCACTCCAACCGTATTGCTCGAACCAGCTGGAGCAGAACTGAGTATCGGCATCAAAGTTGCCGGAATCAGGGCTCAGATACTCGGTAATGGCACGGTTAATCATTACCAAAGCGTCGTGGACGCTCATGCGGGTGCCATCCTGATTCAACACAGCCTCATACTTGGAGTAGATGGCCATACCCGGACCAATGGCGGCCTGGGCCAGGTCTACCGGGGCGATAGGCGTCTGACCGGTCTGGCCACCAATCATGGTTTCCAGCGCTTCGGGCATTTCTTCGCGAAGTTGACGCTGGAAGTCGCGGCGGGAAACAGACTCGGCAGTTGTTGCTCGTCTACGGCAGACAAGCACTATTGAGGAGGCGAGTGCATTTGTACCTGACGCGATCATCCGATTGGCAAGCTCTGTACGCATAGGCCAAGTCCCATCAATCGAAAAGCCCGCCTGAATAACAGCTTCCAAGAAAGTAACCCAACCGGTACTGGTAGTGCTGCCCTCCTTGGTTTCAGACTGCTTGAAGGCATAATAAATTGAAACAGGGAATGCCGGATGAGACTGGACGGCCATTTTGTGGATAGCCCGAGTCATACCGTCCATAAAGAAGCTCTCGGCATTCTCCTTACTGCCGTGACGGTATGGTGTAGCAACCAACTCTTCAGCCTTGGGGACAGCCATAGTGCCAAATAGGGAGGGGTAGATATTACGCAACGAACGGCGCATCCAAACATAGAAAAAATCTGACAGATCGGCATAGCCAATATTGTCGTAGTAAGGAGGATCTGTAGAAATAACTTTGTTCTCAGACAAAATTTGCGCTGATGCATCTGCCTGTACCGCATAGCCTGGGCGCAGGCCATTTAACTTGAACGATGCGTTGAGGTTATCAGAACTGTATTTAACAGCCTTAAGCCAACAAATCGCCTTATCCCCCAATACATTTGATTCGGGAAAATCCCACGTCATTGGGATTGCCTGACGTTTATAGGTCTGCATCACTTGCTCACCTGATGCTTTCCACGTAGCAATAGAGCTGTTGTAATCTGCGAGCCTATCGACAGCAAAACAGAGATATACAGCAACTGCGTCGCCATAAGCAGTTGCTCCTTTTCCCCCTTGATCCAAGCCTTTTTCGTCATCCGAAAAACCAGCGGATTTTGCATCAGCAATGGCTTTTTCACGGGCTATCAGCACAAGATCGGAGAACGTAGTTAAGGCCACCAGCTGACGATCAGTGAAGAGATCGCCGTAGGTTCTCAGTCCGTACGGTATAGTCCAGAAGTTTCGGGGATCATCAGGCAAGCAGGTTTCTGGCTTCCATCCCGGTTTTTCACTTTTCGCAATTGCCTCAGCCTCTTGCGTTGGCGACAAATAAACGCGCCCTCGCTTCCCTTCGGCCACAACGGCCATTAAACGAGTGCCCAATCGGCCTGCTTCACCCTCACCTTTAACGTGACGACCTGAAATCGGAGCTCCAGATATCAAGCAAGTGAAGTTTGCCCCCCTAGCAGTTTTTGTCCCTTTTTTTGCATCAGCTGGGGGCGGAGCTACCCTGACCTGAAAACGGTATTGATCACCGTCCACAACTGGCTCAACGTAAGCTTCCTTGCTCTTTTTACTTGACAATACGAAGTTCGACACCAGCGGCACATCCACATGGCTGAACGCAGGGTTAGGACTTTTTACCGTTCTAGCCCATAGCCAAGCGATGACCCTTAGCTCTTCGCCTTCATAGGGCTTCAGATCGGGCCGTTCAGCGACCATTTCTTTAGTGACTCTGGCTTTGGGGTAGAGATGTCCTATACGCTTGAAAGCCTCCTCATACATCCAGTACCCATAGCGACGCACATCTTCGGCTAGACCTTCAGCGCCAGCCCAGTCCTCCATCATGCTTTGCTGCTTTTCGCCGTCCGGCTGCGGACCGACCGGCGCACTACCGGCAAACCTAGGTGGAATCTCAATCATCCCCTTGTTGATCATCACTGCCACCGGATTAAGGTCGCTGGCGTAGCTTTCAAGCCCCAAGCGCTGGGCTTCTAGAGGAATAGCACCACCACCTGCAAAAGGATCGTGGGCTGCAGGAAGTTTGTCCGGATTAAATAGCCTACCTGCTTGTGGGTGACTGCGGTTGAGGTGGCAGGTTTCACGCCAGCTTTCCCAGATAGCATCGCGAGCGCGAGCTAGAACATCCTCGTTGTTTGTATTATCCCACCGCACTAAGTCACGAATGATCTGGAACAGCTTCTCTCGCTTGCTTTCTGACTCTTTCCTATTCACCCCAAATCCAAGCTCACGCTGATATCCTGGGTCATTCACCAACTGTGCAAACCAAACGGCTCTTGCCGCCGGCAATGGTCGTCGCGCCCACCATAGATGCAATCCGCGCGGGTGAGCTCCAATGCCTGGCTGCTTCTCATGCGCGCAAGCATTATTAATATCGTCCAGCGGCAGTGCCACCTCGATGAGCTTTTTAGGGGATTTAATAGATGTCATCATGCTCTCTCAGGAAAACTGCAGCACATGGCGAATGGCTGTTTCAAATGGCTGGCCGGCAATGGCCTGAAGCTCTTCCTCAAGAAACGGAAGCCACTCTGACTCTTCAAACTCTAGCGCCATCTCGGCAATTTCTTTGGCCGTTTGCAGGTAACCTATTACGTGAGTTTCACGAATCTGCCGCAGCGAACCATTCAGGTTAAAAATACGGATAGTCTCGTTAGCCTTTCTCTCACATACAGCGCTCAAGCCTTCAGCGGCAAGGACTTGGCCGTCTCCGATAAAACGAAGATAACGGTCAGGGTCTTCCTGATCCATTTTTATCAGATCGTTATAGTCGTAACTCTGCTTGTCTTTATGATCCCCGCAGCTGTCCGCTCTATTGCATGAACCAAATAGATTGCTCCATTCGAAGGTTCCTTGCTGGTAGCGGCTACGCTGACGAAAGTGTTCGATATGCGCATTGCTATCGCCGACATTAGTACGAATGTCACTCTCGCAATAAGCACAGCGATTTTCCTGCATTATGTTCAGAGAAGCCCATATCTCACTCTTATCATCGCCAGTCACGTGCCCCCAGTTATGACATCCATGTCGGTATTTCTTCAGGCATCGTGGAGCTTCAGGTCGATTTAGTCTGCGCATTTTAGCCCTTATTCTTCTTTTTTATTCTCAACTTCATCTCATGGAGCCTTTCGAAGCGCAAACATTCCAGCCATTCTGGGTGCTGCACACCGAAATGGCGGATTATTTTTTCTTGGAGATCTTGCTTCATCTTCTGTTGCGTTTCGCTTATATCAACTGAAGATACTAAGGCCTTGTATTCCGCTATCCACCCAGCCTCTTCTACATTTGGAATGGGATCAATGCCCTGCAGCTCCGCCATGACATCACTGCTGGCCACACCACGGCTCTGCATAGATGGTTCGCAAGCATCAGAAACCCATTCGTCGCTTTCATTATCTTGATAGGTGCGCAGAAGCCGGATCGATTCCGACTTAACGGTTGAAAGCACCTGAGGGCTGTGCGTGGTGACAACAAACTGTACTCGGGGAAACGCCGCCCTCAGTGATCCGATGACCGTTTGCTGCCATTTTGGATGCAAGTGCATATCCACTTCATCAATGAATACAATTCCATCTGTCTCCTGCGACGCATTCACCCCCATTTGAGGGTTTAGTTTAGCGCAGCGCCAGGCCATATCAGCCACCAGTGAAACCATCGCCCGCACACCATCACTAAGCATAGAAACTGGCAACACTCCCAGCTCTTCATGGGTCATAGCTAGCTCTTCATGTTGCAGGCTGTAATGGAATCCACTCCAGCCTTCGCTGTCGAGCACTGTATCCACGGTTTCCTCAATACCTTTTAGCTGGTCAGGCAGTGAATACTCTTGGTAGGCCGCATTGCTCTGTTGCTGTAACGCAGCGAAGGTGGCCTTTGTCATCCACTGCTGCACCTGGGTAAAACTGGAAGCCGAGCTAAAGCAGTCTTCATAGCCCATGGTACGACTTTCGCTTAGAACGGCCTTACGACTCATATTTTTATGTTCTTTCCATAGGCGCGCGGAGCTGTAGTAGGCCATCAAGGGCAAGGTCACAGCTTCCAGGCTACGAACTTTTTCCATCAACCCCTTGCCATATTCCGAAAGCTCAATGGCGTCTTTAATCGTTGTTTTTCCCTTGGCCCCATTCAGTTCCCGAATCGTCGGACCATTCAAGTTAGAAAGCTTTCCTTTCAGCTTTACCGGGAATACCTGCTCACTGTCTGAGTGGCCTTTGAGACGCTGATAACGAGCGTCTCTCTGCTCGATGTGTTTGGATTTACCTAGGTCGAATGCACCAATAAAAGTTCCCAGAACAATAGTGGCCGCATCCAGGACTGAGGTTTTCCCCTGGCCATTTCTTGCAGCTATTGCTGTCAACTCAGGATGAAAATCAATTTCGAGTTCTTTGAAGCGCCTGAAATTTGTCAGCGCTAGTGTTTGCAACTTCATTGAGAGAACTCCTGAGGCTCTGCCTTCGATAGCAGGTGTTTAATTTCGTAGTTCACGGACGGCACACCGGCATCCGGCTCTTTAGTGAAAGGATTCTTAACGTAGAAAGGGCCTTCGTAGTCATCGCCATCCACAACGACTATCGCCAGCCAGAACTTATCCGCCTGGTTTAGTGCGTAGAAAATTTCGTTACGGCTGACTGTAATAACATCCTGCCCTTTAGCTCTACCTTTGACTTCGATATGCCGATCCTGAGGGAGCGAGCCATCGAGGTTGCGCGGTGGGCGGGCAGTAATGTCCCAGCCACACTTATCAGCCGAAACATCTTTCACTGTATTACCAAGCGCCTGTTCATGCTGGGTTACGGCCTGCATGGCAACCTGTTCGATTCTGGCCCGAGCCTGCGCATCCACGCAGAAGGTGGTATCGCCTTTCAGGGAGGCCAATAGCCCCTGAGGTATGACCAGGGCGCCACCAATCACCACAGGAGTGCTTGAGACGACATTCTTCATGGCCTCGAGCTCCTTTTTGCGTTGTTCCAGCCTAGCGGTAAGCTCTTCCGCTCTACGGCGGAAATTCTCGGGCTGCACGCGAGGCTGCTTACCTGCAGAGACTTGTTCGTCTAGCTTGATGGCCTGGCCGGACAGGTAATTGATCTCCTTGATCAAACGCTCATGTACAGCAGCATGAATCTTATCAGAGACCCGCTCCCGGCGGGCTTTCACTTCCTGATAGTGATCCGGGACTAGATGTTGTGACGCATGGTTAAGCGCCATGGATTCCAGATCACCGGTAATCCATGGCGCCTGAAGAATATCCTTGACCAGCTTTAGGTCGCAGTCGTCAATGGGTTGCAGATCAAGATGAGGCGCCCAGCCCGCATGAAAGGGGTTGCCACCTTGATCTATCGCGACGAATTGCAGGCGACGAGATGCAATAACTGGTTTGCCGTTGCTGTCCGCTTTTTCGCTTTCACGGACGCTGTGATCCACCATAAACAACACCCTAGGCTCGGTGCCATCATCTTGTGGGTCAACGAGCACTGCACCTTGCTTGAGTTTGCTGCGATGGGCAGACAACACAAGATCAGTGGTCGCGGCCATCAATGGGTGATTGGGGTGGATAAGGTCGGCCATAGGCTTGCCAGTTAGCCTAATCATTTGTTTTTCAAAACAGATGCGTTCGTATTTCTTCAATACTGGAGTTCTGGTTGCACCGATGATTCGATCCCGCTCACGAATGGCTGCGGGGACATGGCGCACTTCAAAGCGCCCAGCTTCTCTAGGGCGCATCTCGCCATTCTGGCTCTCAAAAGCTTCTGTAAAGAAAGAGCGAATAAAGTAGGGCTGCAGCTTACGGGCTTCGGCCTTTTCCATTTCCTCCTTCACCGCATAGAGCTCATCCAGCGACATATGCTGCTCGACCAGCGCATTGCGTTTTAAAATGTCCTTGAGGTGCTCCGTGTCCAGAGCGCCTTCAATTACCTGATTGAGCCTGGCTTTGACTTCGGGGGATTCACCATAGCGAATGGCTTCGACCAGCAACTCTTTTAGCGACTGGTTTTCGAAGGCTTCCCCGAGGATATCAAACACTTTGCCACCGAGTGCCTTCTTCTCTACTTCCAGTTTGTCGAACAGCTTCTGGAAAACGTCGCCTTCTCGGGTTTCATTAGCCACCAGATTCCACAAATGGCAAACTTCGGTTTGACCAATACGGTGTATGCGGCCAAAGCGCTGCTCCAGACGGTTTGGATTCCAGGGCAGGTCGTAGTTAACCATCAGGTTGGCGTTTTGCAGGTTGACGCCTTCGCCCGCAGCGTCAGTGGCCACCAACACCAGGACATCCTTGTTGTTCCGAAACTCTTCCTGGGCCTTGCGGCGGTTATCTCGGCTAGTGCCGCCATGGATGGTGAGTACCGCTTCGGCGTTACCCAACAGGCCGCCAATTCGCTGCACCAAGTAGTTCAATGTGTCCTTATGTTCGGTAAAAATGATGAGTTTCCGACGATTCCCCCCCGAGGCATACATCTCGGGACGGTCTTGCAGTAGATGGGAGAGCTCTTCCCATTTTTTGTCGTTGCCGGATTGCACCACGGTCATGGCCTGGTATTCCAGATCCTTGAGGATCAGGATTTCTGCTTCCAGCTCCGGGATGGTTTCTGCAGCAGTCGCCTGATCCACCACTTGCTCGGCGTAAAGTTCATACTCTTCAGCGCTGAGCTCTTCATCCATTTCATCGAGATTTTCCGGCAAGTCGAGCTTCTTGCTGACCTGGTATTCGCCCAGTGTCTCGGCCACATCATTATTGCCGTTTTTCGGCACAGCATGCCCGCGAGCTACAAGCTTCATTTCGTGCAGACGATCTTCCAATCGTTTGCGACGTCGCTTGAGCGACTGGTAAATGGCTTCAGGACTGGAAGCCAAACGACGCTGGAGCTGGGTAAGTGCAAAGCCTACAGTCCCTTTGCGCTTACCATCCAAATTGTCTGCCCGGTTCATTTCATTGCGGACATAATCAGTTACTTGCTCGTAGAGGGCAGCTTCCGCATCAGACAGTTCATAGTTGGCGGTGTAGGCGAGGCGTTCCGGAAATAGTTTGGTACCGTCGAACTTAAGAAGCTCTTCCTTGACCATTCGACGCATCATGTCAGACACATCCACCTTGTGAGTGCCATCACGTACCTTACCGTAGAAACGATCGCCATCCAGAAGGGACAGCCATATCTGGAAATCTTCTTCTTTACCGTTGTGCGGAGTGGCCGTCATCAACAGAAAATGGCGGGTAATGGAGCCCAGCAGCTCACCAAGCTGGAAGCGCTTGGTTTTATTGACCTTGTTGCCGAAATAGTTAGCTGACAGCTTGTGTGCCTCATCGACGATAATGAGATCCCACTCGGTGTTTTTGAGTTTATCCTGAAAATCTTCATTGCGTGAAAGCTGATCGAGGCGACATATCAACAGATTGGCTTCGTCAAAGTAGTTTCCGGAAGCGCATTGTTCCTGTTTTTCCCGGCTGAAGATTTCAAACTGGACACCGAACTTCTCCAGCAACTCATCCTGCCACTGTTCGGTGAGTCCTCCTGGCGACACAACAAGCACTCGCTTGGCATCAGCCCTCATCAAAAGCTCACGAATCAGCAAGCCCGCCATAATGGTTTTTCCGGCCCCTGGATCATCGGCTAGCACGAAGCGTAGAGGCTGCCGTGGCAACATCGACTCATAAACGGCTGAAATCTGGTGCGGCAGAGGGTCCACATTAGAAGTGTGCACAGCCATCATGGGGTCGAACAAAGCAGCTTGGGAAATACGGAAAGCTTCCAAAGCCAGTTTAAAGTCAGCGCCTGACGCATCAAATGCCCAAGGACGACCGACCTGCGCCAACTCTAAACGTGCTTCGTCCTGCCTGAACAGCATCTGTTCGCTCAGACGACCCTGGCTATCCTTGTAATACACCGTCAACGCCTGTTCGCCTACTGGCTCGACTTGCACAACGCGAACCACCTCTTCGCCTTGTATGCCGCGCACCTGAGCATCTTTCTTGATGTCTTCCAGCTTGATCATTCCACACCCACCTGAGTCTCGGCATCCTTGTTGAAGCCCGGGGCTAAAACTAGATTTTCCACGCCATATAGGGTTTGCTGATTACTGAGCCAGAGGTGGAACTCCGCACCAATCAGCCCATGTCCCTCCGAACAATCAACATTCCAGCGACGTAATACATAGCCTGCAACAGCAGCGCGAACCTGAATCTTTAAAATGCCGTTTTGCATCCCATACTCATGTTCAACGGTTTCCGGATGCTTAAGCTTCGGATGTGGCACTAAGTGCATTTCAACAATGCGATTCCACTGGATGTCGGCTTCTTTAGTCTCGTGAGGCGGCAGTGCTTGCGCGGCAAGCAGTTTGGGGAGTGTGATACGGTTGATCACAAAGTCGCTAAAGCGCTTCTTTTGTCGATCATAAGCACGTACATGCCAGCGCAATCCGTTATCAATCAAAGCAAAGGGGACGATTTCTCGCTTGGTCAACCCGCTTGAGAGCGAACGATACTGGAGTTGCAGAGCTCGCTTCTGGTGAATCGCACGGCTAACGGTGGCAAGTATATCCAGCTGAGGGAAGTTAAGCTGTGTCGGAGCTTCGGCTGCAATCAAAGCACTGTGTGTGCCAACGAAGTCATCTCCCAGCCCTTGGCAGAGTGCAGCCAATACCTGGGTGCAAGAGCTATCAAAAAGCGGGCGAAACTGGCGGGATGAGGTGTAAATCTTCCCTTTGGTATCGTATTCCAAGTTTCCCGGGGCTAGCTCCTTGTAAAGAGACAGGTCACGAGTGGCCGCTGCCGCTTTGACGCCGAAACGGCTGGCTAGATCCGCACGAGAGATATCCCCCAGAAAACGGAGTCTGAAATCGATATGAAACAGGCGCTCTTTCTGAGCCTGACTGACATTTTCCAGCTGGACTATAGGCATGGGCAATCTACAAGTTGCGACCAAGGAAATAAGCAATTTGAATCGATGCTATCATCAAAATGATGACCACTTCAAACATTAGCCCCTCTTGTTCCAAACTTCTACTCCCGCCCCCCCCCGCAGCAACGATTCAAGAATTTTTCAACCACATATCATCTTCATGAAGCCAGGAAGGAATGACCTTCCTGGTCCCATTTCATGGAGGTTTAATGATCATTCAATGTCCCAGCTGCCAATCTATCCGGATAGCGGCGCTCCACAACGGCCGCAGGGTATGTGGCTCCGTTGGCACAGCTGCTGGTGCCGCTAGTGGTGTAGCTGCTGCCACCAGTGGCGCCCGAGTGGGCATGACACTGGGCTATGTCGCGGGCCCGGGAGGATCTCTACTCGGCGGCATCGCCGGAGCCGTCATTGGCGGTTTGATAGGGGGAGTGGCTGGCGGAGAGGCAGGTGCCGCTCTCGGTGACAAGCT
>Ga0207917_1000097_pt1 | contig 17038 bp, 13 predicted proteins | sample DeeseametaMP0556_FD_184208 | JGI IMG/M metagenome (GOLD analysis project Ga0207917, IMG submission 184208) | Marine microbial communities from the Deep Atlantic Ocean - MP0556 (SPAdes) | ecosystem: Environmental > Aquatic > Marine > Oceanic | place: South Atlantic Ocean | collected 2011-01-23 | reverse complement strand
ATCGGTCAGTGAAAACCCCACATTGGGAAGCTGGCCGGCAAATCGTTCCGGCTCGTTGGCCAGTGACGCATCGTCCTGATAGAGCAGGCGGGCAGGGGTATCAAAGCCTTTCAGGAATGCCAGCTGGGCGAGCAGATCGAAGCCCCGGCCTGTGCTGAACCAGATCCAGTTATCGCCTTTCAGCGGCTGATCGAGCATGGCGTTTTCCGCATCCGAGAGTCGCCCATCAGTGATGGCCACATGATTGCCGGTCCAACTGGTCATGAGCTGACTGTCATAGAGCCCGTTGCCGTCCAGGGAGATATCCAGTGCGGGTCGTTTCACGACGGTTTCTGCAATGCCCGGCAGGGTAAAGCGGCTGTGTATCTCCACCTGCTTGGGCATTACCAGAAAATAGTTGTTGATACGCAACACAGGAACCCTGGCCACCGTCACCGAGGTTGAGGCGTAGACCAGTGAGGCCAGGGGGCCGTTGATCACCTGTTTGACCTTGGGATCCAGATTATTGTTGTTCAGGGTAACCCGGTTGTTTTCGCCGAACAGGCCCGCGCTGAGCCGTAATTTGAGAGTATCGAGAATACTCTGCCGCTCACCGTTTTCACCCTCAAAGCCGCGGAAGTAGAAATCGCTCCATTTGAACAAATTTCCGTCTGCCATACTCAGGGCGTAGTCCGTGCTTTTGATGGTCATGGATTGCGGGTCGAACTGCACGTAGCGGTCGGTATTCTGCAGATAGGCGTTTTTCACCAGATAGAAAAAGCGGGTTTCGTCGGCCTGTTCCACGGCCAGCTCAGCGGCGACTTGCTCGGTGACCGGACCGTCCAGGGGTTGGCCGCCATCCTCGAAACGTAGCAGCAGCCGGTCCTCGGCATCGATACGGGCTGGATCCCCCACCGGGTCGGTGCTGTCGTCCTGTTCAAAATAGGGGTAACCCTGCTTCGACCACTGCACCCACTGGTGGGGGACGGGTGCCAGTCGGCCATCCTGCATGGCGAAGAACGAATACAGACCGCTCTGTTTGCCATGCAGTGCTTTGAAGCTCTCGCCGGTGAGCGTAATGATCTGGGCATGCAGGGAGCCGGACATTGCCGACAGCAGCAGGGCAACTGTTACCGTAAATATCGGCAAGGATTTATTATTCTTCATTTTTACATCACTGGGCCGGTACAACCTTACATGATGCGCCTTTAAACCGGGCCGTCAATGGCCCGGTAAACGGGTGGTCAATTTGCCAGCTCAGGAAGGTTGGAGAAGTGCTCCAGGGCTTGCGGATTGGCCAGGGCATTGCGGTTGGTCACCGGGCGCCCGTGGATCACTTCGCGAACCGCCAGTTCCACAATCTTGCCGCTCACTGTGCGTGGGATTTCCGGCACTTCGGCAATGACTGCCGGCACATGGCGTGGGGTAGCGCCTTCGCGGATGGCTTTGCGGATTCGTGCTTGTAACGCCTCGTTGAGACTGACGCCATCGGCCAGTACCACAAACAGCACAACACGCACATCCCCTTGCCATTCCTGACCGACCACAATGGCCTCGCGGATTTCATCAAGCGTTTCCACCTGGCGGTAGATTTCTGCGGTGCCGATGCGTACGCCGCCCGGGTTGAGTACCGCATCGGAACGGCCGTGAATGATCAGCCCGGTATGCTGTTCATGGGGAACCAGCTGGGCGTAGTCGCCATGGGCCCAGACGCCGTCGAAACGGGCAAAGTAGGCCTGGTGGAAGCGGCTGCCATCCGGGTCGTTCCAGAATGCTACCGGGCAGGAAGGGAAGGGCTGTCGGCACACCAGTTCGCCCTTGCTGTCTGCCAGCGGCTCACCGTTGTCGTCAAACACGGCCACATCCATGCCTAGCCCCGCGCACTGCAATTCACCGCGATAGACCGGCAGCAGCGGATTGCCCAGTGCAAAGCAGGAAATGATGTCGGTTCCCCCGGAAATGGAGCTGACCAGCAGATTCGGCTTTACCTGTTGGTACAGGTAGTCATAGCTCTCATGCAGCAAGGGAGAGCCGGTGGAGAAAAGCGTTCGCAGGGTAGCAAGGTCATGGCTTTCACAGGGTCTGAGGCCGGACTTCTCTACGGCCTGGATAAACTTGGCGCTGGTGCCGAAATGGGTGATGCCTTCGCCATCCACAAGATCGAACAAGCGGGCGGTGTTCGGGTAGGCCGGGTTGCCGTCGTAAAGCACCAGGGTGGCCCCGGTATGCAGGCCACAGATCAGCCAGTTCCACATCATCCAGCCGCAGGTGGTGAAATAGAACAGGGTGTCCTCGGGGCCCACATCCCCGTGCAACTGCAGTTCCTTGGTCTGTTGCAGCAGGGTGCCACCGGCACCGTGCACGATGCACTTGGGTTGGCCGGTGGTTCCGGAGGAGTAAAGAATGAATAGCGGGTGATTGAACGGCAGTGCAGCAAAATCCGGGGCCGGCCCGGCGCTGTCCAGCCAGGTTTGCCAGATCAATGCCCGTCTTACCGGGGTACTGGTGCCTTTGCCGGGCACTACCACCAGCAGCTCCGGTTTCAAGGCATCGTGCAGGGCATCAATGCGATCCCCAAGATCGATCCACTTGCCGTTGTAGTGGTAACCGTCACAGGCCACCAGCACGGCAGGTTCGATCTGCCCGAAGCGATCGAGTACGCCGGAGACGCCGAAGTCCGGTGAACAGGATGACCATACTGCGCCGATCCAGGCCGCGCCCAGGGCGGCGATCACCGTCTCAATCCGGTTGGGCATGTAGCCGGCGACCCGGTCGCCGGGTTTCACACCGGCGGCGAGCAACTGGGCGGCTACCTTGCCGGCGGCCACACGCAGGTCGGCGTAACTGACTTCATGGCGGGTGCCGTCCTCCAGCACGCTGATCAGGGCAGGGTGGGTGTCGTTGCGGTGCAGCAGATTTTCCGCGTAGTTCAGGCGAGCCTGGGGAAACCAGTGGGTGTCCTGGAAACTATCACGACGGGTGAGCACGGTATCGCCGGGCTCGCCCACCACAGCACAGAAGTCCCACGCCTGTTGCCAGAACGCCTCCGGCTGCTCCACTGACCAGGCATGCAGGGCATTGTAGTCGGCCAGCGGCTGGCCGCTGTGGTGGCGGGCCTGTTCCCAGAACCTGGCCAGTCGGCTGTGCTGTTGCGCGTCACCCGGTTGCCAAAGCGGTGCGGACATTCTGTTCTCCCAAGTGTCTGGTGTCCGGCAGCAAGTGTCCGGTGGTTTCCATCAGGTTGCTCATAGCGCGGGCCCACAGGCCGCGGCTGTCAGTCGCCGGTGGTCTCTTCAAATTCCACCAGCAAGGTGCCTTCGCTGACGCTGTCTCCGGTTGCCACATGAAAGTCATGCACGGTCCCCGCCACCGTAGCGCGCAGGGTGTGCTCCATTTTCATGGCTTCCAGTGTAATGACTGCATCGCCAGCAGCAACGGCATCGCCCGCGGACACATGCAGGGCAACGATGGTGCCACTCATGGGCGCGATGAAGCCGGCTGCATCGTCATGTTGGGCACTGTCGCGGCTGGGATTGAGAGTGATTTCATGGGCCTGTCCGGCCACGAACAACAGCAGGGTGCTGTCATCTTTGTGTGCATGGCGTGCGCGCAAACCGTTGGTGCCCCAATGCAGGTTGATGGTCTGGGCATCCCGTGTCGCAACAAGGGGCGCCTGTTTGTCGCCCACGGAGGCAACGCCGTCCTGTTCGCGGACGGTGATCAGGTCGCCATCCACCTGAAGCAGGGTTTGCCGAAAACGCCGGCCCATGGGGCGCCAGCCTTGCAGACTTTGCCAGGGGGAGTCGTTGATGCTGTCGGCAGCGATTACCTGGCTGGCGGCCAGGGCCAGCAGCGCGGGTTCGGTCACCGTGGCCTCGAGCAGGTGTGGGCGGTGTTCCAGAAGACGGGTATCCAGGTCGCCATCGGCAAAGGCATCGTCGTTGAGCACCCGGTGCAGGAAGGGGGCATTGTGGTGGATGCCTTTCAGCTCCAGGGCGTCCAAAGCTGTGATCAGTTTCAGGCGGGCCTCATGGCGGGACCCACCATGGCAGATCAACTTGGCGATCATGGGATCGTAGTGATCGTCCACCCGGTCGCCATGCTCATATCCGGCATCCACCCGGGCCACCTCATGGGGCCAGCGCAGATGGCTGAGCAGGCCGGAGGAGGGCAGGAAGCCCTGTTCCGGGTTTTCCGCATACAGGCGCACTTCCATGGCGTGGCCGTGACGTTCGATCTGGTGCTGCGCTTTGGGCAGTGGATCGCCGGCGGCGACGGCCAGCTGCCAGGCGACCAGGTCTTCGCCGGTGATCATTTCCGTCACCGGATGTTCTACCTGCAGGCGAGTGTTCATTTCCATAAAGTAGAACTGGCCATCGGGACCGTAGAGGAACTCGACGGTACCCGCACCGCGGTAATCAATGGCCTTGGCGGCCTGGACCGCGGCGTCACCAAAGGCGTTCCGGGTGGCCTCGTCCAGCCCCGGCGCCGGGGCCTCCTCGATGATTTTCTGGTGGCGACGCTGTACCGAACAGTCCCGCTCGAACAGATGCACCGCGTTACCGTGATTGTCGGCGAATACCTGTACCTCCACGTGGCGGGCTGTTGGCAGATAGCGCTCCAGTAGCACCCGGTCATCGCCAAAGGCGCCACTGGCTTCGCGTCGTGCCGCTGCCAGCGCTTCACTGAATTCGCTGGCGCTGTTGACCACACGCATGCCCTTGCCGCCACCACCGGCTACAGCCTTGATCAGTAGCGGAAAACCTACCTGTTCGCTGGCGCGAACCAGGTCATCATCACTGGCGCCTTCCTCATCGAAACCGGGCAATACCGGCACGCCGCTGTTCGCCATCAATTGCCGGGCGGCGGCCTTGTCGCCCATAACCTCAATGGCTCGGGCATTGGGGCCGACAAAAATGATACCCGCGTTTTCACAGGCGGCAGCAAAGGCGGTGTTCTCGGAAAGGAATCCGTACCCCGGGTGAATGGCATCGGCGCCGGTCTCTTTGGCGGCAGCGATGACCTTGTCGATCACCAGGTAGCTTTCCCGCGCCGGTGCCGGGCCCAGGCAAACTGCCTGATCAGCTTCACGCACATGGGGCAGGGTGGCGTCCACTTCGGAATAGACCGCCACGGTAGCGATACCTTGCTGGCGGCAGGTACGGATAATGCGCCGGGCAATTTCGCCACGGTTGGCGATCAGGAGTTTTTTTATCTTTGCCATAGCTGTGCCTATATCGGTGGCAATGTCGTTGTAGTAGCGCGCTCTGTGCCTTTCGGGCCATGAGCTGCGATAACGTCAGTTGCGAGTGACGAGTTTCGAGAAGCGAAAATCTGAAAACTCCCGGAGTTTCGGGTTTGGCTTTTCGAAACTCGCGTCTCGCAACTCGAGACCGAATCTTTCGCGCCGCCAGCGACGCGCCTACGGAGAGTGGGTCAGATCCAGTTCGGTGTACGTTTCTCCAGAAAGGCACTGAGCCCTTCCTGACCTTCCTGGCTCGTGCGTAGCCGGGCGATCAGGTCTGCGGTGTCGTTGAGCATGGTCTGATCGATGGCCCCGTGACTGACGCGAGCAATCAGGTTGCGGGCTTCGATCTGGGCCTGGGGGCCGGCGGTCAGGAGCGCATCGACCAAGGCATTGACGCTGCTGTCCAGCTCGCTTTCCGCGACCACTTCATGGGCGATACCCAGTGCCAGGGCCCGCTCGGCGGGGATGACTTCCGCGGTCATGAAGTAGCGACTGGCCTGCCGGGCGCCCATGGCCCGCACCACATAGGGGCTGATCACTGCGGGTACGATGCCCAGCTTCACCTCGCTGAGGCAGAAGCGGGCAGTATCGGCGGCCACCGCCATGTCAGCAGCGCAGATCAGGCCCAGTGCGCCCCCGAACGCCGCCCCCTGAACCCGGGCAATGACGGGTTTGGGGCACTGGTCGATGGCCTGCATCAGCCGCGCCAGTTTCAGTGCATCGTCCCGGTTTTGTTGCGCATCCAGTTTTCCCATGGCGCGCATCCAGTTGAGGTCGGCGCCCGCGGAAAAATGTTTGCCGGCGGCCTGCAACACCACCACGCGGACACCGTCATCGCTGCCGGCTTGTTCAAAAGCTTCCGTCAGCGAGGCAATGATGCGGTCATCGAAGGCGTTGCGTTTTTCCGGATTGTCCAGAGTGATTCTGGCCACCGAACCTTCTGTTTGTATTGTTACGCTCATATCCTGCTCCAGGTTTTTGAGCGTCGGACGTCAGAGGTCGGACGTCCGACCCAATCACATCCGAAACACGCCATACCGTGTCTCTTCAATCGGCGCATTCAAGCTGGCAGAAATGGCCAGGCCGAGCACATCGCGGGTGTCGGCGGGATCGATCACGCCGTCGTCCCACAGCCGTGCGCTGGCGTACCAGGGTTGCGCCATTTCTTCGTAGCGTTCGGTCATATCTGCCTGGAAGGCGGCAGCTTCCTCGTCACTCCATTGCTGACCTTTCTTCTTCAACGATGCCTGCTTTACCTGAGTCAGCACGCTGGCGGCCTGTTCCCCGCCCATTACGCCAATACGGGCATTGGGCCACATGAACATGAAGCGCGGATCGTAGGAGCGTCCACACATGCCATAGTTACCGGCGCCGAAGCTGCCACCGGTGATCACGGTGAATTTGGGCACGCTGGCACAGGCCACAGCGTTGACCATCTTGGCGCCGTGTTTGGCGATGCCTTCGGACTCGTATTTCTTGCCCACCATGAAGCCGGTGATGTTCTGCAGGAACAGCAGCGGAATCTTTCGCTGGTTGCAAAGTTCGATAAAGTGCGCGCCTTTCTGGGCAGACTCGGAATAAAGCACGCCATCGTTGGCAAGAATGCCCACCGGATAGCCGTGGATGTGGGCAAAGCCGCACACCAGGGTAGTGCCATAGCGGGCCTTGAATTCATCCAGTTCCGAGCCGTCCACGATGCGCGCAATCAGTTCCCGTGCCGGCATGGGCTGGCGGGTGGTGGTGGGAATGACGCCGTAAAGCTCGTTGGGATCGTAAGCTGGCGGTCGCACCGGCTGACGGTTGACCTGATCGGGCTTGTGCCAGTTCAGGTGCGCGATGGTGCGGCGAGCCAGTTCCAGGGCGTGGGGTTCGTCGTCAGCCAGATGGTCGGCCACCCCGGATTGTTCGCAGTGCAGGTTGGCGCCGCCCAGCTCTTCGGCGGTAACCACCTCACCGGTGGCCGCCTTCACCAGGGGCGGGCCGGCCAGGAAGATGGTGGCCTGTTCCTTGACCATGATCACTTCGTCGGCCATGGCCGGCACGTAGGCGCCGCCGGCGGTGCAGGAGCCCAGTACCACACTGATCTGGGGAATGCCGCGGGCGGACATGTTGGCCATGTTGAAGAAGATGCGGCCGAAGTGATCCCGGTCCGGAAACACTTCGTCCTGACGGGGCAGGTTGGCACCGCCGGAATCCACCAGATAGACACAGGGAAGCCGGTTTTCGGAGGCAATGGCCTGGGCCCGCAGGTGTTTCTTCACGGTCAGCGGGTAGTAGCTGCCGCCTTTTACCGAGGGATCGTTAGCGACGATCATGCATTCCACGCCGTGGATCTGACCGATGCCGCCCACACAGCCCGCTGCCGGCACGTCTTCCCCATAGACGCCTTCGGCGGCCAAGGCGGAAATCTCCAGAAACGGGGAGCCCGGGTCCAGTAGCAGGTTGATGCGTTCACGGACCGGCAGCTTGCCGCGCTCGCGCAGGCGCTGTTCGGCGGCTTGGCCACCGCCGTGGGCGATGTGGTCCAGTTTTTCCTGCAGCTGCTGGCGCAGTGTCAGGTTGTGTTCCCGATTGGCCTGAAACTCTGGGCTGGCGGGATTGATCTGACTGTTGATTTTGGGCATGGCATTTGAGGTCTGACGTCGGCTCTCTGACGTCAGACGTCCTCCCCAGCGGATGTTGTCTTGTCGTCAGACGTCCGACCTCAGACGTCCGACCCCCTTATGCTGTTTCGTTGAACAACTCACGGCCAATCAGCATGCGACGGATTTCACTGGTGCCGGCGCCGATTTCATAGAGCTTGGCGTCGCGCAGCAGGCGACCGGTGTTGTAGTCGTTGATGTAGCCGTTACCGCCCAGGGTCTGGATCGCTTCCAGTGCCATCTTGGTGGCATTTTCGGCGCAGTAGAGGATCACGCCGGCGGCATCCTTGCGGTTGGTCTCTCCGCGGTCACAGGCCTGGGCCACATGGTAGAGGTAGCTGCGGCTGGTATTGAGCATCACGTACATGTCGGCGATCTTGCCCTGCATCAGCTGGAATTCGCCGATGGCCTGACCAAACTGTTTGCGCTCGTGGATGTATGGCACCACTTCGTCCATACAGGCCTGCATCACGCCTACCGGGCCCCCGGAAAGAATGGTGCGCTCGTAATCCAGTCCACTCATCAGTACTTTCACACCCTCGTTTTCCTTGCCGAGGATGTTTTCGGCGGGGACTTCGCAGTCTTCGAACACCAGCTCGCAGGTGTTGGAGCCACGCATGCCCAGTTTGTCCAGCTTTTGAGCGCGGGAGAAGCCAGGGAAATCACGCTCGACGATGAACGCCGTGATGCCTCGGGGGCCTGCATTGCTGTCAGTCTTGGCGTAGATCACATAGGTATGGGCGTCAGGGCCGTTGGTAATCCACATCTTGTTGCCATTGAGGATGTAGCGGTCGCCTTTCTTTTCGGCGCGCAGCTTCATGCTGACCACATCGGATCCGGCACCGGGCTCGCTCATGGCCAGGGCACCGATATGGTCACCGCTGATCAGTTTGGGCAGGTACCGGGCTTTCTGCTCGTCGGTACCGTTGATAACAATCTGGTTGACGCACAGGTTGGAGTGGGCGCCGTAGGAGAGACCGATAGACGCAGAAGCCCGGGAAATTTCCTCTACCACAATGGTGTGGGCCAGGTAGCCCATGTTGGCGCCGCCGTATTCTTCGTCAGCGGTAATGCCCAGCAGGCCCAGATCGCCCATTTTTTTCCACAACGGCAGGGGGAACTCATTGCTGCGGTCGATTTCGGCGGCCAGGGGGGCAATTTCTTTCTGGGCAAAGGCACGGGCCGTATCACGGAGCGCATCGATAGTTTCGCCCAGATGAAAATTGAAAGTGCTGTTGAACATTATTGTGTCTCCAGATCGTGAAGGGCGTCCAGGCAGCGCTGCTCGGCGTCATCGAGTTCCCGCTGCATGACCTGAATATCCCGAAGTTGTTGTTCCAATTGTGCTCGGCGCTGGTGAATTTTTCCCTGCAGGGCGAGAAGCTGACTGCGGTTATCGCCCTGGGGCTGGTACATGCGGATCAACTCTTTGGATTCGGCCAGGGAAAATCCCAGTCGTTTACCGCGCAGTATCAGTTTCAGGGTGACCCGATCGGCGGGGGTGTAGACCCGAGTCTGGCCCCGTCGTTGCGGAGTCACCAGGCCCTGATCTTCGTAAAAGCGGATGGTACGGGTGGTCACGTCGAATTCCCGGGCCAGCTCGCCGATGCTGTAGGTCTGTTTTTTACTCATGGAAAAAGAATAGGGGAAGTTTACGTTAACGTAAAGTTGTTGATTTTGGCCTGTTCGGTCCGTGACACGGTGTTTACCTCTGCCTAGACTTTCGTCCCAGATCAATGGGGGTAACGAATGAAAGACGCTTGGAGTCGCTGGGTGGTCGCCCATCCGGTGTGGGTACTGCTGGTCTGTACGGGCCTGTGCCTTGCCATGGCTGCGGGTATGAGCCATTTCCACAACAACAACGATCCGCGCATTTTCTTCACGGAAGAGAACCCGGATTTCAAACGCTTTGTCTCCCTGGAAGACAGCTTCACGGCCAACGAAATGGTGTTGTTCGTCGTGCACCCGAAGAATGACCAGGTGTTTGAGCCGCAGGCCCTGGCCGCGATCGAAGCCCTGACCGACGATGCCTGGACGCTGCCACATTCCACCCGGGTGGATTCGCTGACCAATTTCCAGCACACGGAAGTGGAGGGGGATGACCTTTTTGTGGCGCCCCTGGTGGAAAACGCCCTTTCCATGTCGGCGGACGAGATTGATCAGGCCCGTGACATTGCCCTCAACGAGCCGGCGTTGGTGGGACGTCTGGTGTCGGACAAGGGCCATGTGGCCGGGGTGGTGGCCACGGTGACCATGAGCGAGGGCAATACCGAGGCCCCGGAAATCACCGCTGCGGCACGGGAAATGGCCCGGGCCTACGCAGAGCAATACCCGGATATCGACTTCATGGTGACCGGTACTGTGGTGTTCTCCCAGGCGTCAGCGGAGGCCACGGAGCAGTCCATGGCGACCACGCTGCCACTGGCTTTTGTGGTCATGCTGCTTTGCCTGTGGCTGATTCTGCGCAGCCTCATGTTTGTGGCCGTTACCGTGGTGGTGATTGCCTTCTCCATTGCCTCGGCCATGGGAATCGCCATGTGGTTGGGGATCGAGTTTTCTCCCATCGTGGGGATGGCCCCGGCCATGATTCTGACCCTGGCGGTGGCAGACTCCGTGCACATTCTTGCCAGTTATCGTCATGAACGCCTGCTGGGGATTGCCAAGACGCCAGCACTGATGGAAAGCCTGCGTATCAATCTGCAGCCGATCTGGCTGACCAGCCTGACCACGGCAATCGGGTTTGCCATCCTCAATTTTTCCGAATCCCAGCCGTTCCGGGCCCTGGGCAATGTGGTGCTGATTGGCGTCTTGCTGGCTTTTGTCTTCTCGGTATTGCTGCTACCGGCACTGGTGATGTTGTTGCCGCACCGTATCGAGCCCGGCAGGCAGCGGGATTATGCCCCGTGGATGAGTGCCCTGGCCGCGCACTTGAACCGTCACTACAAGCGCTGGCTGGCGGGTATGTCGGTGGTGGTAGTGCTGCTGACGGCCAGTGTGGGACTCAACCGGACCAATGATGTGTTCAATGAATACTTCGACGAGACGTTCGAGGTAAGGCGGGTCAACGATTTTGCCATGGCAGAAATGACCGGTATGCACCGTATTGATTATGCGGTGCCCTCCGGTGAATCCGGGGGGACCATGGAGCCGGCGTATCTTCAACATCTGGATGCGCTGATGACATGGCTGGAGCAACAGGATGAAGTGGTCTATGCCACCTCATACACCAATGTGATCAAGCGACTTAACCGCGACTTGCACGGTGGCGATCCCGCTTACTACCGAATCCCCGATTCCCGGGAACTGATTTCCCAGTACACCCTCCTGTATGAGCTGTCCTTGCCCCAGGGGCTCGGGCTGGAAGATCAACTGGATATCGACAAGCGCCAGGCGCGGGCCATCGTGGTGCTGAAGAATATCGGGTCAAAGCCGGTGCTGGACTTCAACGACCGGGTAGAGCAGTGGATGCAGGATAACTGGCCGGCGACCATGCAGACCCGGGGAACAGGGATGGATATCCTGTTTGGCCGCGTCACCATGCGCAACATCGAAAGCATGCTGGGTGGGGCACTGATTGCACTGGTCAGTGTGTCGGTACTGCTGATTCTGGCTCTGCGTTCAGTCCGCTACGGCCTGCTTTCCCTGATTCCCAATCTGCTGCCGGCGGCCATGGCGTTCGGTCTCTGGGGGTTGATCAATGGTGAGATCGGGCTGGCCGTGTCGGTGGTGGCCTGCATGACACTGGGGATCGTGGTGGATGATACGGTGCATTTCCTCAGCAAGTATGTCCGTGCCAAGCGAGAGCTGGGCCTGAATACCGAGAAAGCCGTGGATTATGCCTTCCGGACCGTGGGGGTGGCCCTAGTCGCGACCTCTGTGGTGCTGGTGGCCAATTTCGCGATCATTGGCACCAGTCACTTCTATCCCAATGCCAGTATGGGGCTGTTGTCGGCGATCACCATCGCCATGGCGCTGTTTGTGGACTTTTTCTTCTTCGTGCCGCTGCTGATTGCGCTGGATCGTGCGAGGCGGAGTAGCCAGCCCGGAAAAGCAGTGATAACGTAGCGCGACACATCCAAACAGGTTCCACGGAACGCGACACGGTGTCATACAAGAAAGATCGCAAGGTTCTCAAGCGCGTCGATTACGGGGCCGCCAAGAATTCCCTGATGGGCGTTCTGGCGGCCCTTCTGATTTATGCCCTGGTTTTTGCCTGGGGGCAGGTTTATCAGAGTTTCGAACTGGAAGCGCTCATTGGAGGCGGGGCCGTTCTGGCCGTCACCGCCTATCGGTTATGGCTGGTTGCCCGATTCGATGCCCTCTATGGCTCGGGGCCGGCACGCTGGCGCAAGCTGTTTGGTGTCGGTCTGGCCATGCATGCCCTGCTGTGGGGGCTGCTTCCTGCCTGGCTGGCCTGGCGGCTGGGCTCGGGCTTCAACTTCTTCGCGGTACTCCTCTATAACGTCGGCGTGACAACGGCTCTGGGCAGCTCCTGGATGGCCGGGCTGCGGGTACGTCAGGCCTATATCGTGCTGATGTTCCTGCCCACCGTGTTGGTACTGCTGATCACCGGATCCCTGCACGACTGGGTGATCGCGATCATGATCAGCATTTATGCCTTCTACCTGTTCCGACTCTACCGCGGCCAGTATGAAACCTTCTGGCATTCCATGACACGGGAGCGGCGGGGACGCGGTGAAAGCAGCAGCCAGCAGCCGGTGCGAAGCAGTACGGAGGTGCAGCTCAGCCTCGTGTACCGGCTTGCCCATGAACTGCGTACGCCAATGAATTCCCTCATGGGCATGATGTCATTGCTGGAAGACACCCGTCTGGATGACGAGCAGAAAGATTACCTCCAGGTGGCCGGTCGCAGCGGCAAGCTGTTGTTGTCGTTGATTGATGATGTGCTGGATTATTCCCGCATCCTGTCGCGCCGAATCACCCTGAATTCCGAATTCTTCGATTTCCGCACCGCCATTGAACAGGCCCTGGAAGCCTTTGGCCCCATGGCACAGAACACCGGGCTGGAGATGACCTGTGTCATCGACCGGTTGCTGCCCAAGCGCATCCGCGGTGACCGTGAGCGCCTTATGCAGGTGCTCAACAATCTGTTCAGTAATGCCATCAAGTTCAGCGATAACGGGGAAATCCGCCTGGATGTGGATTTCACCGTGGAAAGCGAAAGCAGTGGCGTACTGCGGGTAAGGCTCAGTGACGAGGGCGTGGGCATGGACCCGGAAACCCTGCGTCATCTGTTCCAGGATCGGTTTATCGATGAAGGGCAGGATGTCTACAGCAGCCGCCATACCGGTTTCGGCTTGCTGGTCTGCAAGGGGCTGATTGACGCCATGGGTGGCACACTGGGGGCAGAGAGTGTGCCCGGTGAAGGGTCGACCTTCTGGTTTACGGTGCCGGTGCAGATGCAACCGGACATGCGCGAATCCCAGGATCTGGTGCGGGCGCTGGATGGCGCAGAGGCCGTGGTTGTGGGAGCGGCTTCCGGCACCGTGGCCTGTTTGCAGGAAGAACTGGAAACCCTGGATTGTCAGTGTTCGTCGGCCCAGGGTTACGACCATGCCCTGCAGGCCCTGCGGGCCGGTCACCGGGAACATAGCGATTTTGATCTGCTACTGGTGGACACCTGGACGCGGCCGGAACTGGCCCTGAATCTGTGCCGTAATGTCCTGGAGGACCCGTCCCTGCGGCCGGTGCGACTGGTTCTCCTGGCCACCATCGAAGAGCGTGGTACCCCGGCGGTCCAGAAATTGATCGATAAACATGATCTGGTGGTGCTGGTGCGCCCGGCCCATCGGCGCAGTTTGCGCAGCGCCCTGGCCCGACTGGTGGGGCTGCAACGCCAGCAACCGGTGGGGGATGCCCCCATGCAAACCCGTGAGGAGCGCCTGCGCCGCAAGCAATTCCGGTTGATGCTGGTGGAAGATAACGAGGTCAACCAACTGGTGACCCGCGGCATGCTCAGCAAGCTGGGGTATCAGGTCAAGACCGTCAGCAACGGTGAGACCGCACTGGCCCTGCTGGATCAGGAAAATTTCGATCTGATTCTGATGGATTGCATGATGCCGGAAATGGATGGCTTTGAAGTCACCCGTCAGCTCCGCGCCTGGGAGAAACAGAACGATGGCCAGCGTACCCCTGTGGTGGCGATCACTGCCAACACCGCGGAAGGGGTGCAGGCCCGTTGTCTGGCGGCGGGCATGGATGATTTTCTGGCAAAACCGGTACACCTTGATGCACTGGAGACCGTATTGCGGCGCTGGTTGCCTGCCGAGCCAGATCACGATGAGGATGAAGAATGACAAGAAAAGCCTTGCTGCTGGGGGCAACGGGACTGGTAGGCCAAGATTGTCTTGCCAATCTGCTTGAGAGCGATGAATACGACCAGGTACGGGTACTGTGTCGGCGACCGTTATCGGTCGAGCATCCCAAACTGGATGTGCAGGTGATTGACCTGGATGACATGCAAGCCTGCCAGTCATCGTTCCAGGTGGATGATGTGTTCTGCTGCCTGGGTACCACCATGAAAAAAGCCGGCTCCCGGCAAGCGTTTCGTCATGTGGATCATGATCTGGTGGTGCTGGCGGGGCAGATGGCCCTGCGTGCCGGCGTGCAGCGCTTTCTGGTGGTATCGGCGGTCAATGCCAATGCCCGCTCACCGTTTTTCTACTCTCGCGTAAAGGGGCAGATGGAAAGGGCGCTGATCAAGCTGGAATTGCCATTGCTGGCCATCCTGCAGCCATCCCTTTTACGGGGCCAGCGTGAAGACCGGCGCCCGGCGGAAGACTGGGGAAATATCTTCAACCGGGTCATCGAGCCGCTCACCCGCTGGACCGATGCCCACTGGTTACCGGTGGACAGCCACAAGGTTGCTGATGCCATGGTGGGCATGGCGCTGGAAGGGCCGCAGACCGGTCTCTATAAATTACGCTACCGGGACTTTCTGGTATTTGCCGGCAAGTTCCGAAACCAACGGGAAATGAAAGGCGAGTAGGGCAAGCAGGTGGGCTTGATGCCAGCCTGCTGTCCGCCACAGCGAATTCGCCATTGTTTTAGGAGTCAGTATGACCTTTGTGACCTGTGATCTTTGTGACGACAACGCCGACAGTGTTTCTGTGGTAACCGGCCATAACTGGTTCAGCTATGGCGGTCGCAACGCCTTCGGTGGTGAAGTGGTGACGGTGAAATGTTTCGAGGACAACAGCCGGGTCAAGGAGCACCTTGGTACGGATGGCAAGGGCAAGGTGCTGGTGGTTGATGGCGGCGGCAGCCTGCGCAACGCCCTGATCGGCGACATGATTGCCGAAAATGCGGTAAAGAATGGCTGGGAAGGGGTGATCATCTACGGTGCATGCCGGGATGTGGACGAGCTGGCCAAGCTGGATATCGGTGTTGTCACCCTTGGCTGCGTACCCATCAAGTCCGTGCGTCGCGATGAAGGGCAACTCAATATCCAGATCACCTTTGGTGGGGTCACGTTCCGCCCGGGTGATTATGTCTATGCGGACAACAACGGCATCATCACTTCACCAAAGCCTTTACTGTAGTTAACGCCTGATTCCCGGGTTACCGGGTGCACGGGCCAGTTTCAGGCCGAAGCTCTCTTTGGCCTGAATGTCTCTCAGGTAAAACGTCAGGTCATTTTCGGCTTCTTCGCGGCTCTCAAAGGGGCCCTCGATAGTATTTTCCCTTGTTGCGTAGTACCACTGACTGCCTTCGGTGAAAAACCGGTCACTACGAAATCTGGTGCAGGTCGTTACATCTTCTTTTCTGCGGTTCATTGTGTACCCCTCCATGGGATTATATTTTTTCTGCAAAACTACGCGTATTGCACTGCTTTGACCACAGCCGCTCGTCTTATGCCGTTATGGGGTCGAATGCGGTGGTCTTATAGGGTTTTTCTGCTATAAAGGAGGCTGGTTGCGCCACCCTATGACGGGAGCGTCAGGCAGAGGACGTCGACCCGCTGGTCGCGTATAAAAGGGAAGCCATTATGCTCAAGTCCATCAAGGTTGCGGATTATATGACCCGGCGGCTGGTGACCATCCGCCCGGAGATGTCGGTGAATGAAGCCATCCGTGTATTTCTCGAGCACAAGATTTCCGGGGCACCGGTGGTTGATGAGAATGGCAGTCTGGTCGGGGTTTTCTCTGAATCCGATTGTCTCAAAGGGGCCCTCGAAGCCAGCTATCACGGCACGGAAATCGGGCCGGTGAAGGAATACATGAGCGTGGACCTGCAGACGGTGACCGGGGAAACCTCCATTCTGGATGTGGCGGAAGTGTTTCTGGCGGACCACCGTCGGCGTTTGCCGGTGCTGGAAGGTGGCCGACTGGTAGGACAAATCAGTCGCCGGGACCTGTTGCGGGCCATGGATGATTTCAGCCGTCGCCACACCTTATAAATTATCGTCAGCATTATTCCGGGGGGAATCATGAACCAGCCTTACCAGGCGCCATCGGCGGATGTCACCGCTGGCAAAGCCGATGAACGCTATCAACCCAGATTTTTTGCCGCTTCAGGCCGTCTCGGTCGCATGCGTTATGTGGTCTACGCCTTTGGACTGACCATGCTGTCCTATCTGGCGATTGCTGTGGTGGGAGGGATCCTGGCAGCGATCATGGGAGGTTTCGAAAACGCCTCGGCCAATTCTGGCGCTACCATGCTGCTGGGCTTGCTGGCCATGGTGGTAATGCTGTTCATTCTGGTGATGACGGTGATTTACGCTATCCGTCGCTTGAATGACATCAATGCCAGCGGCTGGTTTGTACTCTTGTTTCTGGTGCCCATCGTCAATCTTATCATGGGGCTGCTGCTGGTATTCCTGCCCGGGACCAAGGGTCCCAACAAATTTGGCCCCAGGCCAGTGGCTAACAGTGGCAGGGTAATAGCGGCCTTTGTGGTGGTGACGGTGTTGTTTGTGGGCTATATCGGCGTACTGATGGCCGTGGCGGTACCGGCCTACCATCAATATGTGGAGCGGGCCCAGGCGGCTTCTGAAATGCAGTATGACTACGACTACTGAGTATCCGGCCATAAAAAAAAGGGGCTCCGAAGAGCCCCTTTTTTTATGCCTGCGAAACCTTACGGCAGCAGGTGGGAAACGGCGTCACGTTCTTCCGCCAGTTCCTTCTCGGTGGCTTCCATCTTGCCC
>Ga0207917_1000086_pt1 | contig 17903 bp, 15 predicted proteins | sample DeeseametaMP0556_FD_184208 | JGI IMG/M metagenome (GOLD analysis project Ga0207917, IMG submission 184208) | Marine microbial communities from the Deep Atlantic Ocean - MP0556 (SPAdes) | ecosystem: Environmental > Aquatic > Marine > Oceanic | place: South Atlantic Ocean | collected 2011-01-23 | reverse complement strand
GGTTATACTCCAAATGCCAGCACCAATAAGTGCTAGTGTAAATAACCCAATGATGAATTTATTATTGATTGAAAAATCAATGATTTTATTAATCATGGAAATTGAATTTATTCAGTTATAATTTAAATTCCTCTATTATTTAAAAAAGAGAAATCTCGATTGGACGTAGGTGTCCCTATACTGAATTAAACTCGTGGTGGTTGTAGGATAGAATTGTTGTAGGTATTTACGTGACCTTCAAAATAGATGAATACATCTTGAAATACTAGTGGAATAGCAGGCTCAAGATTAGGTAATTTAAAATCTATAGTATGTATTTGGCAACAGTGACAAATACAAAATGGCGAACAAATATCTGTATCACTATGATCATGTGAATCTGTACTTTGTACCTCTTGACAGGTTTCATAAGTATCTTCTTTAGGCTCTGGTTTGTCATCTCCACAAGGGACAAAGTTTAGAGCCAGCATATAAAAAGATAGTATGACAGTAATATATTTCACACTGTAAATATAAGAATATTAATGAGTGTGTTTAAGTGGTGCTTTTAGATACTGTTATTTAATTTTCTGTAATGTCTGTTATTCCTAATGTATTGTAAAGCTTAGCCAACGCAGTAAGTTGTTTAACAGAAAGCGTATTTTCCTTAAGCTTAGCACTAATTAGTTTTTGCTCTCTAGAGTTTATTAAAAACAGAGAGCTTTCTCCCAAGCCAAATTTTCGTTCTTCTGCAGATACCAAGACAGAATAATTAACTACAATATCTTTAATTAAGGAATACTGAGTGCTAAGTGAATTAATCTCAAGGTTAATTGCTTCAATCTTATTTTTAAGGCTTAGTGATACGGCTTGATTTTCAAGCTCTGCATCGGCTAGTTTTAGGTTAGCTAATTTTAAATCACCACGTTCTTTTCTTAACAATATTGGTACACTTACATTTAGTGCTGCTTTATAATTTGCAGTATTAAAGCTGTCTAGATTATCATATTCTGTAGATAAAAAATTGTATTGCAAATTTACCTTAGGTAGTAGTTTGTTAATTTTTAAATTACGATCTACTTCTAAGCTGCCAATTTTAGCCTCCAAACTTCTTATTTTAGGATGATTTTCTTCTAATAAATTAGTATTTGTAATACCACTTAGGATTAAGTTTTCTTTCAGAATTTCTAAGCTTGGTATTTCCGGTGTTACTGCATCTTCAATTGTTAAGGGAACATTTTCTAACCATAAAAAGTTTGATGCTTTTAATTTTGCCTTTCTTCTTTTTAAACGTGCCGCTTCTAACTCCAACGTCCTGTTTTGTACCGTAATCTTTGCTTCTGTTATATCTATTTCTGCTTTATCACCTTCTTCTACACTACGTGTAATTGCTTGAAGTCTGGTAGTAGAGTTTTCTAAAAAACTTTCGTAAATACGTTCTTCCTGCCAGGCTTCTATCCATTCAAAATAGGCGAGGCTTGCGTTGTACAACACATTGTTTACAAGAAGGTCTCTATCTGCTTTAGATTGTGATAAGAAGTATTTTGCCTTTTTTAACGACGCCATTCGTTCATTAATTAAAAAGCCTTGTGCTAAAGAAAAGGATATGCCTGCACTATACAAACCATCTTCTGGGACAGTAAAACTTGGGTCTAAAAATTCTCCAGAATTATCTTCAAAGTTTCCTTTAAACTCTATGCCATACCACGTTGGAATTTTAAATGCAGTATTTAATTTATCATAATATGTGGTGCCTTTAAATTTCTTTCGTGTATAATCTACCTCAATCTTAGGATCAAACGCACCTCTAGCTTTTAAGAGGTTTGCTTCTCCTACAGAAAGCGTTAAGTTAGCTTGTTTAAATAATGGATGGTACTTCTTTACAAAAGCGAGATATTCTTCAAAAGAAATAGATTCATTTAAAGTTGGCTGTGCAAAACCACAACCCATAAAAGCTAAAATAACTAATACTGTTTTTAAGTATTTAGACATGCGATTTAAAATTTATTTAGATGTAGTTGCAGTTTTTGGGGTATAATAATCTGGTGGAAACCCATTAATTTTTCGCCATAACTCATACCAGATAGGCACATCATTTAGCAGTGCTATGGTGCGTGCGCCAGAACCAACCCTAACATTTTTTGGCCAAGTTTCCTTTGTTTCATCTGGAGCTATTAGGACTCTAAACTTTCCGTTAGGACTTATAAATGTTTCAACCGCGACAACCTTTCCTCCATAAGTTCCAAAAGAGGCATCTGGCCAACCGCTAAAAACAATGGCAGGCCAACCATCAAACTGCACTCGTATTTGTTCTCCTACATGAATAAGAGGCAGATCAATAGGTGCAACGTAGGTTTCTACAGCTAAATCATAGTCTGATGGCATAATACCAACCAATTGTTCACCTTCTTTAAATGTTTCCCCAATACCAGCTCTAATAGCTTTATTAATGTATCCATTTTGAGGCGCCAGGATAAACCTCATTTTATCCCTTAATTCATAGTTGGTTGAAGCATTTTCAAGTTTTGATATTTGTGCCTCTGTATCATACTGTGCAGAAGATGCCGTGTACTTGTCGCTTTGTGCTTTGCTAATTTTATCTGCATATTCAGCACTGGTACGTGTTATGTCTATTCGTGCATTTATAAGATCGTTTTTACTAGCTAAGAGTTTATTTTCTTGGCTAATAAGTTTAGCTTCTGTTTCTTGTAGTTTTAAGCGCTTGTCTTCAACATCTGCAGTAGATTTAAGTCCTTCCTCCTGCAAGGTTACCGTTCGGTTATATTGTTTCTCTGCAATATCCTTATTTGTTTTGGCAGCAATAAGATCTATACTATCACTTTTAACCTTGTATTGAGCTTGTTTTAATTTATTTTCTGCTTGTTCTATTTTTAATTGACGTTCGCTTCTTAGTGCAGAAACCTGATTGTCTAATGCTTTTACTTTTTCCTTGTATGAGGATAGTGCATTTGTTTTTGCATCACGTTGTTCCTTTGTTCGTAATACTAAGTTAGGATCCTGATATTCATTTTTTATTTCAGAAATAAATAAAATTGTGTCTCCTTTATTTACGTAATCTCCTTCTCTTACAAACCATTCTTCTATACGACCAGGAATAGGAGACTGTATAGTTTGTGGGCGTTGCTCAGGTGTGAGTGTGGTAACTGCACCTGTTCCTGTAACTGTCTGCGTCCAAGGTAAAAATAGAATGATGATGCCTATAATTGCAAAGGTGAACAGAAACTGATTAAAGTATTTAAAATGCCTTATATGATGCGCCTTTGTAAACGCTGAATATTTAGACAAATTCACCTTTTTGTTAAGCTGATTATGTGAGATGTTAAGCATATATATAATCTTAAGATGAAGTGTTAACTTTATGTAGAGAAAGCTGCTTATTGCATACATCTTCCCAATCGGTATGTTTTCCAGAAACAATTAGAAGCCAATCTCTATTTGGATCTGATAAAAATCGAATTAGTTCTTGAGCCTCGTGATCTTCAAAATGCTCTAAGGCATCTTTTAAAATTAATATCTTAGGATTGTGCACTATAGCTCTTGCTATAAGTAGCCTCTTTGAAACTGTATGCGGTATTTTTTGACCTTCAGAAAAAATAAAATCTTCTATGCCTCTTGGTTGTTTTCGTACAAACTCTAAAAGACCTACATCTCTAATGGTTTGGTTAACCTTATCAATAGTAATGTTTGTATTGCCTAATGTTATGTTTTCTAAAATACTACCTTCAAAAGGCATTTGTTCTGGTAATACTTGCCCAATTTGAGATCTGTATGTATTCATGTGCATGCCTTTTATATTAAAGTCATTTACATAAATAGATCCTGATGTGGGTTCAATAATTCCTGAAAGTAACTTTAATAGTGTTGTCTTTCCAGAACCAGATGGACCATCTATAAAGATTCTGTCTTTAGGATTTAATTCTAAATTTAGATTTTGCAAAATAGTGTCTCCAGTGCCACCAACATAGCTCACATTATCTAGTGAAATGGTAGCCTCTTTATTACTCTTAAAAGGATTTGTGCCATCTTGTGACTCTAATTCTTTGTCTACTACTTGACCAATTTTTTCTAAGGAAGTTAAGACGTCATAAAAACTTTCTAAACCAGTAACCAATTTTTCAACTGAATTAATTACTAAAAGGATTATAATTTCTGCAGCCACAAATTGACCAATATTCATTTCTTGGTTAAGTACTAAAAGACCTCCTATAAGTAACAATCCAGCTGTTACCAATACCTTAAAGCCTATCATCTGCACAAATTGAAGCATTAAGATTTTAAAGTGTGTTTCTCTAGACTCAAGGTAAGACTCGGTTAGTTTGTTATTTCTGTCCATTGCTAAAGATGTATTCCCAGAAAGTTTAAAACTTGTAATTGAACGTGCTATCTCCTGAAGCCAATGTGCAACTGCATACTTGCTTTTAGATTCGTTTAAACTAGATATAAGTCCTTTTCTAGCTGTAAGATTAAACACGACATATACCATAATAACGAGCAGTAAGCCATAAATAATAAAAAATGGGTGATAAAGTGAGAGCAGTATTAATCCAAATATTATTTGAAGTATTGCAGCAGGAAAGTCTAATAAAATTTTAGCTAAGCCTTTCTGAACAGTAAGTGTGTCAAAAAACCTATTTGCTAATTCTGGCGGATAATAGTGGTTAAACTCACTCGATTTTATTTTAGGAAATCTATATGCAAACTCAAAAGAAGACCTTGTAAAGATCTTTTGTTGCATATTTTCAAGAATACGTATTTGCATAACTTGAAGGATACCTTGAAAGGCAACGCCAACTGTAACTAAAATCACTAAAATTATCCACGATGTAGATACTTGAGCACCTTGTATAAGGTTTACAATAGCTTGTATCCCTAACGGAAGCGTAAGTGCTACTAATCCTGAGAAAATAGCATAATAAAAGATTTGCCTAAGATCTCTCTTGTCTAATTTTAGCAGATTTACAAACCGCTGCCAAGGAGTCATATCTTTATTCATCGAGATTAATATTTAATGTTTTAAAAATTAAATGAGAAAAGTAAGCTGTAGGTTTTGTTGCTTCATTACAATCTGTGATTGTTGGAAAATGATCTGCTAAGAAATATTGATGCAAAGAACCCTCAACCAATGTACTAGCTAACGATGCAGGATATGGGTAATTTTTATCTACTTCTACAATACAATCTTTAATGCGAGAAATGAGTCTTTTGTAAATTGAAAAATATCCTTCCTTGTTTTCTATATCAACTTCCTTTGTCAGAAAAGATTTTGAATATTCACTGATGACAATTTTGTTTAGAAGCATCTCATTAATATGAGAGAACTTAGAGTCGTTTTCTGTTTTTTTAGAGACTATCTCTATAATCTTCTCTAACTTCTTTACATTATTCTCTATGCTATAGGTTTCAAATACAATTTGATACTCTATCCAAGCCCAATACCAAGATGTTAAATAGAGTAGGAGCTTATGCTTGTTTTCAAAATACCTATAAATAGAGCTTTCGTTTGAGTTTATCTTAAGCCCTAATTTTCTAAAAGTAAATGCTTCAAAGCCTATTTCATTAATTAAAATGATACTGTGCTCTACGATACGCTTACCAAGATCTGATGTTTCGGGATCTTTTAAATACGTTTTATCGTTAACTTTTATTTGAAGTGTTTTTAGTAATTCCTTCATCATGCATTAATTATGCACAAATATAATAGTAATACTATTAGTGTGTATGTATTTTGCTATTAATTAACAGTTGTGTAACTTTTAATTTTGTGTTAATAAAGGGTTTAGCTTCTTTGCTTCTAAATAGTATTAAAAATCAAAAAAACCACCAACAAACACTGTATAAACAAGTGTTTGTTGATGGTTTTATTATAATTGTGACCGCGAAGGGGTCGTAACTTAATCCTATAAACCTAATAATAATAACAGCTAAGCAACAAATACAAATAACAGGGAGAGTTATAGGGAGAGTTTATGAAATTATTCTTGCCTAATAATAATATCAAATTACTTCTTATTTTTATGAAATTTTTCAATCTCTATTTCCTTTTTCTCCATTAGCTGATGAAATATTTTCCAACTATTCTTAACCTGATGTTTGATTTTACCTTTACCGAATATGTTCTCAGCTAATTCTGCATAGGTTAAAAAATTACCCCAATCGTATTTATTAGTTGGAATCCATTTATCAAAATTATTTGAATCTCTTTCATAAATGGTTCTTCTACTCGATCCGATATAAGTAAACCTTTTGTAAAGGCGGTTTTTAAACAATTTAGGCTCATTATTTTTACCATGTTTAGCGTAGAAGGCACCTCTTTGAAAAGAGCGTTTCATTTTTCGGTAATACTTCGCCAAACCAGAAGATTTTAAATAAACATTTTTGCCGTCAAAAGAAAAACCTAAGTAATCAAATGTTCTATTTTCTATTAGGGAATTAGTATCAAGATTAAATTCCCTACAACCATATACCCCATTAAATTTTTTAAAGTAAAAAATTTGAGTTTTAGATGGTTGAATTTCCAACTTATATTTACTTATCTCATTTTTAAATTTATCAATGACAGAGTCTCTATGTTTCTCTTCCACTATCACAACCATATCATCACTATATCTCTGATAAATACCTCCAAGGTCTCGAACAAAATCATTTACATCACTATCAAAATCAATCAAATAAATATTTGCTAAAACTGCACTAATTGGAGAACCTTGAGGAATTCCCTTTTTTCTTAAAGTCAGTTTCCCAGAACTATCAATTACTCTTTTATTATTTTTTATTAAGTTTTTTTTACGGATTCTCTTATCAAAGTCTTCAAGTTTACAAAATGCAATGGCGTTTTTTTCTTTTAGTAAATGAATATTAGGGACAGAGGCTTTCTCAACAACTCCATTATCCTTGCGAACAATTATTTCATTTTTAAATTCGTCAAACAATTCATCTATCTCTACGTAAGAGAATTTTGTTAAATTTCTAAATACAGCATAATGATGATCTGGAAGATTATGTGAATTATTTAAAACCTTACACCACATCTTTTTTAAAATTAAATGATCTAGGTGGTCAAAAAATGAAGTAATATCAAAAGTGATAGCTACCAATTTTTTGTTTCTATTAGACTCTATGTATGAGAAAACATCATTAGCAAAATCAATGTTATTTTTATTTCGAGAATTTAGAGTGTCATCAACTTTAATCTTTCTATATGCCGTAATCGATTCAGAAACGGACTTACCTTTCAAAAACTTTTCATAATGCTTATTCAATAATTCAGCGTAGTAGGAATAAATTAATGCGTCAAGGTGAGTAGCATAAAAGACTTCTCTATTTTTATATGAAATAAATCTTTTTGATGATCTTGATCCATCATCAGACCTCTTTCTTCTAAATTTTCTAACGGATAATTCTCTATGAATTAGTGGATAGAATGCGTGAGAAATGATTTTATTTTTATCTTTAACATAACTACTAACAAATTGCCTATCCTTATTTTCAAAGGGTAGCCCAATATGAGGATATTTCTTTATTCTAAACCAGTCCTTTTCCTTCATAATAAAAAAGTATCGAAAAGGTGTGACAACGGAGCATGCTTTACTTAATGGAATAACACATGCCTTATCGCTGTCCAAGAACAGCGCTCCTTACGTCAGGTATAAATAATGTATATTTGTATAACCCTAATTTAATAGAATTGATGACAGTAAATACACTACTCGAATGTATAAGGCGAATTCCTATTGGAAGACCCATATATCAATTAGCAATCTTATTCTTGATGAATATTTGCTTCTTAAGTATACATTCTCCAAAGCGTCTCAATACGCTAGGCGGTAAATTATAAAACGTGTTATTCAGCTCACCTTAACGATACTATGTAAATTTACAAGAAATATTTAACATATTTCGCTAATGTGTCCCAATTAAGAGTCTAAGTTTGAGAGCATAAAACTTCTCTAAAATATAAAGGTAGCTATTGGATCTCTTCGGTAATTCCAATACAGATAGCTTATTTTTTTTCATTAGTCCAATGTATAAGCTGTAATGCTGAAGTAGAACTATAGCTATAACATCCTAAGTGTTGGTATATTCTCCCAACAATATTTGTAAAACCATCTTTTTTTTCTCTTACCACCTTTACTTACACCAACATAGAAATACTTGCTATCCTTATTTTTAGTCAGAGCAGGAGAACTTCGTAAGTGTATGCTTTTCTCATTTTTAAATGTTACATACTCTTTTTCGGAATTTTCGGCATCTTCTTCATTATCATATTCAAACCCATAAAGGCAAGAATTAGAAAAGTTATCTAAAGTTTCATACAAATTTCCTAAAGTACTTTCTTTCCTCTTATCAAAAATAAGCTTACCAAATCTCTCAATTTTAGCGCAATATATTTCAAGCGTATAAAGATTTATCTCGCTATTCAATATATCATTAAAATCGTTTAGTCTTTAGCTTAAATTAGTTTTAATAAAATATTCATTCATTTTTTAATTCTTTTTAGTCATATTTCATCAAACTACGTCAAACATAATTTACTTATCAAGAATTACTTAAGCATAGATTAATTTAAGATTAAAAAATCTCATTAAATCCTACTTAACATACGTTTTAAGACCCTTTTGATAGAAAACCCACCCTAATTACCTCTTCAAACTATACAAGTGCTTAAACCAAATAATTTATACTTGGCGTACTTACATATTTCAATTATCCTAACTTACACCTACACTTGTTTATTCTCGCAAATACTTGGTGTTATATTTCAACTTATTTACCCAAGTACTTTTTTAGTTTTTGGTAATTATAGTTAGTTCGGTAATAGGGTTTAAGTTCTCTATATTATTAACTATCATCATTTAGAAAGAAATGACGCTTTAGAAAGTAATTTTTGTTGAACTTCCATTTTTAAATATCTGTTCTTTTCTGGTTTACATTTTCTAACAATCTTTAAAAATGCTTTCCTATATTCCCAAGTATGGCTTTTAGCATAAATATTGATAAAGTCATAAACATCAGAAAGGGATTTATTTTTTATAGCTTGATATATTAATATCTCCTTGATCTCAGTTAGATTCAAACTTTTTTTTTCAATTTTTCTAACATCTCCTAGTTCATCTTCTATTTCTATTTTTTCAAAACTATCTACCCAAAATTCTATTATAGAATTCCAGTTTTTTCTAATTGAATAAAAAGTATTTAGTTCTTCTTTTAAACCAGAGTTATGAAGACCGCTAAAGCTTATTTCGAATCGTAGCACAAAATTTGTTTTTAGAATCTTCTCTTTATTCTTCCTACTTATCTTGAATCTATTACTTTTCAAAACTTCCTCCAACTTATCGTAAGCTATTATATACTTCTTAGTACCAACGAATTTAGTAGTTCCCTTCTTATATGTAACTCTTGCTAATCTAGGAAACCTTTTCATGGCTGGAATAATGTCGGCATGTTTGCGCTTTAATTTTATATTCCCTCCAATTTCTATCCTTTTTAAATTTAAAAACCAAATTTCTCTTGTTTCTACACCTATAACAGAAGCTATAAATTTTATACAGTCATTATAACTTTCATAGTTAAAGTCACTCATTGCATTAGTACTACCATACCAATATTTTTTTAGATTACCTTCTAGAACAACTTTACTATTTTCAGTATTAGTTATAAGATAAATAAACTCCTCTCCGTCTCTGTTAGGAACTCGATATTTATCTTTTACACGTCCGTCAATTACAGACCTATTTACACGCTCTAAGTGGCTTGTTGATAACCCCAACAATATTCCACAAGATTTAAATCTATCTATCATTATTTTCTATTTAGGAATTGTTCAACATTCGCTCTTTTTACAAAAATGGTCGCATTCGGTTTTTCTTGAATAATTTTCAAACCTCTATCTACCCATCTATCAAAAGTTTTTCTTGACACCTTGTAATAATTACAAACTTCACTAACTTTTAGAATGTCATCTAGTGATTTTTCTTTTTTCATTTCTTCGAAAAATGCTTGTTGATTTTTGCGCATTTTTACCATTTGATTAATAACGTAAGCTTTCAATTTTTGGCTAGGAATAATAGTTTCCATATTGTTTATATATTTAAGTTAACAACCACACTTTATGTGGGGTTTTACACTTACTTTATAGTTGTGAACGAAATTTTTGTTCACGAAAACATCACAATGTTTTGTTAAAACTTTTTAAGCCTTTATTGGCGGATGTTTTGAGAGTAGGAAATTACTTACAAGTAATTTTATTAAGTTATATATAACCGAATACCATTAATTAAAAATGAACTTCTTATAGTTCTAGAAAGTCGAAATATGACCAAAAAAAAACCGCTCAAATTAGAACGGTTTAATTAAATAAAGAGTTTCTTTTATTTCAATTCAGTAACTAATACATTGTAAAGTTTAAACCTCCAAAAGTCTCTTACTTTTATATCTTCTTCTTCGAAAACATCATCAACTACATTTGCCAACTCCATTAGCTCAAATAAAGTCCCAACTCTGTTAGATAAAAGGTTTTTAATATTTGCCCTATACTTTTTAACTCCTTTAGTTTGAGCTCGACTAATAATTTGGACTAACCTCATTCTCAAATCGTCTGGCTTTTTCACATTTTTGACGTGCTTAAAATCGTCCTTAGTTGAATTAATAAAATCATCAATAATCTCATCTAAATTATCGAAATAATCCATTGCCGTATTTAAATTAACATTGTGTGGAAAAGAAACTAAAGAAGATGTTTTAGCTTCGGGTTTCAAATACAAAGAATCTTTTTTTCCTAAGTCGACGGCAAATATACCATTGAATTTCACAGCTTCTCTTTTGATTTCATCGTTCGATAACTCCAAAGCAAAACTAATAGTGGATTTGTCTAAAAACTTAAAAGATTTGTTACTATTAAAGGTAACCCTCAAGTGTGAATCGTCAAAATGATAACTCGAGACCTTAAAACTATGCTTACCAGTTTTAAAGAGTCTATGTAATTGCATTAAAGCTACAAAAAGTGAAAGTCTATTATTATAATCTTTATATTGTTTCACTGAAGTTATTGCTCTTACAAAGAACTTACCATCTTCGTTAACTACTACTCTAAACTTTTTAGAATTACCATTAGTTTTGTTGAGGCTTTCTAACATCTTAATATTTGCATCAACGATAGCATCTTGTTTTATTCTATTCATGTAAGAAAGAAACTTATCAGCTTCATAAAGGCTATTTAAGTAATCTGACCTAACTGAATATCTTGTTTCTACATGTAATAAGTCAGATTTTGCCTTTTTAATAAGTCTAGGGTCGTCTACCTCGAAAATTTGTAGAGAAATTTGCCCATCTTCAGTAAATTTATTTAGATGGACATTTTTTAATGGCGTATCCAAATCAACTTTATCAATTTTAGACTCTAAATCTAAAAGTTCCCTTACCAAATTTTTTGCGCCAGGTACTTCAATAAATTCTTTAAGTTGATTATCAACGTCGAAAATACTTGAGAGAACTTCTTTAAACTCAGAATTCTCAATTAATTTGAAGGCATCTTTTACAAGAATGCCTTGGTCATTTGGTTGTATTTCATTTACAACCCTTCTTTTTACTATACTCATTTTATTTTTTTTAATGAGTTATAGTTATCATCACGGAGATAACATTTAACCGAGAAAGTAAATGTTAATAATTTTGTCTATCTACAAAATGTAGTTATATTTGCACATCCTTAAAATAGTAGAAACCTTTCTAAATTCTACTTAAACAAACAAAAGTCCTATCGTTCAGAGGTTAGGACTTTATTGTATGTGCCAAAATCGTTCCTTATACTATAAATTTTATTTTCGATTTTAACACCTTATTCACAAAGTTTAAATAATGGGATAAACTGAAGTATTTAGGGATGAACTACCTATTTAATATTTAAGTGGAATTTAATAATAAAAAAACACTGACAATTTAACAACCTAGTCAGTGACAAGGTGACATTTTTAATTACGTGTTAGTCAGAAAATTAAAAGATTAAATAATAAGCTTATCCATTTTCTCTATAAAATTCATTAATAGACTTATCTGGATTATGCTTTCTCCATTCATCAAAGGAACTAAGTGCTTCTGTATCTATATTTTCTAAAGGCTTATCGAAATTAAATTTTTTTCTTTCCATACTACTACCCAAAAAATTATTAAGCGTATTCATAAGCTTATTATAATTTCTAATCTTTATTCTACTATATAGAGTGAAAATGTCTATTAAAACCCATAGCAAGAAAATTCCAAACAGAAATATCATTACTTCATCAGAAGTAAAATTAGACACATGTAAATCAGGAGCTAAAAAATATATACAAGTAATTAGTATTGGAATAGATAGTTTTAATGTACCCCAAAGCCAATCTCCAAGAATTAACCTATCCAAGACCATCATAAAACCAAACCCTAAAAAGATGAACATAAGTATAAATGTAGTGATTGGGTTCCAATAACCTTTATTTACAACATATTCAGAAACTCTACTTTTCTCCATTTGTCTACCTATATAAGAAAGTTTACTTTTTGGAAAGTATTTACCATTTACTAACAGAAACTGTTCTACAAATTCTTTTTTCATTTTAATTATTTAATGGTTAGGCATAAAAAAAGCGTGGAACTAGTGTCTACAGTTCGAGAGGTACTGGTATACCCACACTACTAATAAACCCAGCCCACGCCGTAGCGTGAGCGGAAGTCTATTTAAGTTGTAGTGTAATTAAATTACCAGTTTTCTCGAACCACAATAAATAGCTTACGCTAACTATGTATTTTTATTTTTTTACTTCATTGAGTAAATATAAGTTTAAAAAATTATAAGCTAAAAGTGATTTTAGACATAACATTAGAGATCATCTCATTATTAGTATTAACGTATCTATTAGTCATTCGAACATCTCTATGGCCTAGAAGTTTCATAATAAAAAAAGGCTGTACATTTTTTTGGGCTAATAAAGTTCCAAAAGTATGACGGGCAGTATGAAACGACACTCTTTTTTTAATATTAGAAATAGTTGCAATGAGCTTTAAATCTCTATTAACAGAAACATTTGACCTATGCGGAAAAACAATCTCATCAGAATGCTTGTATTTTTTAATTAAAATTAAAGCTTCTTTACTTAAAGGTATTACAATTTTTGTTTTGGTCTTTTTAATCACCTTAGTAATTTTTCCATTTTTAATTTCATTTCGTTTTAAACTTGAAACATCACTATATCTTAAGCCAGTATAACAACTAAAGAGAAACATATCTCTGGTCAGATTTAAACCATCAGAAAGCTTTCCTAAGCTTAAATCAATTTTTTTTAAAGTATCTATCTCATTTAAAGTTAAAAACTCGTCTCTTTCATTTTCTTTGGGTTTAGGGAAGTCTCTACAAGGATTCCTCTTCATATAACCCTTCCTTACAAATTCTTCTAGTACAGTAATCATGTTTTTTCTACGCATAGCAATTCCAGACGGACCAACATTATTACACTTTAAATGATAGAAAAAATCTGACAGAAAATTATAATCTATGTCGTTAATGAGGAAGCTTGATTTATACTCTTTAAGTTGCTTTCTCAGTAATAAATAGTGACGCTGAGTTCCAATTGTAATATCTTTAAATTTTTTATTACAAAAGTCATCGAAGAAATCATAAAAATCTTTAGAATTTCCATTATAAAAGCGTTTTATATAATCCATATTTAAGGTCTTACCTAATTGTTCAGATTCCACCAAAAAATCAATAATATCTTGACCGCCTTTATCAAGGTTTCTTTTTAAGATTTTACCACTTTTCCCTTTTGGCAAATCACTATTAAAATCCCATTTACTGGCTTCCCAGTATTTGCCAGTTGGTAACCACATAGTTTTTCCATTTAAATAAACTGAATAATAAATTGGGCAAGTTCCATTTTTTCTTTTCTTATCAGTCCTAAGTTTTGTTTTTACAGAATATGAATTTTTCATAATAGAATTTTAATTATACAAAGCAAAATTGCTATGCCTAAATAACTTAGGCACATTAAAAGTTCTATTAATTTTTATAATTATTAAAGCAATCCCAATGGTAATAAGGGTTTTGATGGCTAATTACAGCAAGTGCAAACCCTGAAATCAGGTCTAAATTCCACATATTCTAACATACATTAGTTAAGAATAAAAAAATATAATATTTACAAAAGGGAGAGTGATAGGGAGAGTAAAACTGACTAATCTTGTCTAAAAATGACTTTTAAACAAAAACAAAACCCCTAAAAATAGGGGTTTATAACTACAATAATAGTCATGTATCGACTAAATTTGTGACCTCGAAGGGACAGAGTTCAAACTTTTTGACAGATGATATTAATCTAATTATCTCACAATCAATTAGTATGAAAGTAAGTCTTAAAATCTAATTTCCTTTCGTTTCTAAACTTTTAGCCAACCACTCATAATATTCATCCACACCTGAATACTGTTTCGCTTCGTTTAAAATTTCTAAGTCAGAGGTCATTGTTACATAAAATGGTTGCGATGCAGTTTGAAAATTTAGGTATTGAAACGTTGACCATTTGTCTCCAATGGTTTCTATATCTTTTAAATGATTTTCATTGAGCTTCATTCTAAATTGAGCTTCTTTTGGCAATTCTTTCCTATCATCTATGTACAAGGATATAAGTACGTATTCATCTTTTAAAATCTGATATACTTTTGGATCACTCCACACATTTTCTTCCATCTTTCGACAGTTTACACAAGCCCAACCAGTAAAGTCTAATAATATGGGTTTGTTGTTTGCTTTCGCGAAAGCGATACCTTCATCAAAATCTTTAAAGCAGTCTAATCCTAACGGACAATCTGATTCTTGCTCGTAAAGGCTGTAAAAGGTCGGTGGTGGAAAGCCTGCTAATAATTTAAGATGTGAATTTTTAGTAAGTCCTGTACCAAGATAAATAACAAAGGCTACCACTAAAACTGCAAACGAAACTTTTGGGAAACTAAACTTCTTTTTACCATCGTGAGGGAATCTTATGACTCCAAAAAAGTATAAAGCCATTAGCAAGAATATAAGCATCCAGATACCAATAAAAACCTCTCGTTTTAATAATCCCCAATGCGCCACTAAATCTGCGTTTGATAAAAATTTAAATGCTAATGCAAGCTCTACGAAACCTAATAACACCTTTACAGTTGTTAGCCATCCACCTGACTTTGGCAGGGACTTTAAAAGATTAGGAAAGAGCGCAAATAAAGCAAAAGGCAGTGCAAGTGCTACTCCAAATCCTGTCATTCCTGCTGTTAATTGAAATGCGCCTCCTTCACTTGTAAGTGATCCTGCTAACAAAGAACCTAATATAGGACCAGTACAAGAAAATGAAACTAGTGCCAATGTAACGGCCATAAAAAATATACCGATAAGCCCTCCAGTACTGGAAGCAGAATCCATTTTATTAGACCAAGAGTTGGGAAGTGTTAATTCATAATAGCCAAAAAATGAAAAAGCAAAGAATATAAAAATCACAAAGAAGATAACATTCAACCAAATATTAGTTGAAATGGTATTTAAAATCTCTGGGTCTACAGAGTCTAAAAAGTGGAACGGAATACTAAGCGCTACGTAAATAATAACAATAAAGGCTCCATATAGAATTGCGTTTCTAATCCCTTTTGCTTTATTCCCTGACTGCTTTGTAAAGAATGAAACTGTAAGCGGTATCATCGGGAATACACAAGGTGTAAGTAACGCAACAAGACCTCCCAAGAAACCAAGAACAAAAATCTTCCACAAATTCCCGTCTGAGGTAAGCTCTTCTGAGTCTGACAATAAGCGTTCTTTATGTTTTAAATCGAGTAATAAGCTATTAGAAAGTGTTTTGCTTTTTTCATCTAAAACCACATTGTCAAGCGTTGCTTTACTACCATCCAGATTGATTACAAACTGCTCTTCCTTATTAATGCAAACTTCCTTACAAACCTGATACTCTAAATTTATAGTGAGCTGTTTTAAGTCTTGATTTAAAATTTTAATTCGCTGGGTAAACTCAACTTTTTTAAGAAAATAAGTTTCTTCTACTTCAAAAATATCATTGTATGCTTTTACAGTTTCACTCTCTTTTGCTGTGCCCAGTAGCTCATAGTTGCCTTCTGATTGCTCAAAGCTAAGAACAGATGGTAATGAGCCATCTTCACTTGTAAATTGAGAAAAAACGTGCCACTCCTCATCAATTGATCCTGTGAGTATTACATCGTACTCGGTGTCTGAAATTTTAGTAATATTAGATTCCCAGGTTACAGGATCTATAACGCCTTGTTGAGCCGTACTTATTCCGCTCAAAAAAAGGACTAAAGCTACAATTAAATTTTTCATATTAGTCTGTAAAAGTCTTGTCCTACTGTTATAGTAGAACAAGATTAGTTTGATAAGAGGTTTTGAATTAGTCCATCACAAATTTAAATCCAGCGGTAATGATGCTAGAGCTAAACGTTGTATCTCTATCGTACTGATAGAATTTAAGGTCTATACTTTTTAAGCCCAATTTCCAGATGTGCGCTTTCGCAAAAATGTCTGTGTAAGAAACTCCAAAGCCAAATTGATTTGCACTGTACTCAGATAAGTCATAATCTGAAGTGTAAAACTCATCTGTGGATAATGCTTCTTCATAAGGCCTAAAGTAATCTGCTGCGGTTTGGTTATAGAATCGGTACGAAGGATAAAGCGTAAACTTATCTGTTATCTTAATAGGCACTTCTATACTTGCGGTATGCGATGTAATTCCCCAATCATCATAATAATAGCGGTAAAAAGTACGTACTGTAAAGGTTTCATTGAGATACCAGTTTAAGCGACCACCTGCTGCCACTTTAAATCGAGAATCTGGTAAGCGTTCTATAGCATCTGCCAGTTGGAAATTCTCAATAAAAGAGTCTGCAACATCTCCAAAATATACTCGCTGGAATGGTGTTGACAATAAACCTTGCTGCTGAACAAAATCAAGTGCTAAAGACCCTTGAACATTCTTGTGAAGAATTTGAGAGAATCCAAAACCTAGAGAATATGAATTACGCCCTTCATCTGCAAACTCAGTAAAAATCGGTGCGTAATTTGTATTTCCAGTAATCGTGTTTTGAATAAATAATCTGTTACTTAAACCATTTCCTCCTTCGCCAAAAGGCCTTAACTCTGTAGGGTAGATAGCATTCCAGGTATCTATATACACATTACCGTTCACACTTAGTTCGGTATTTTTCTCATTGAAGAGCTTAGTATAACTACCTCCTACACCTACAGAAAAATAATCATATTCTGAAGACACAGATAGTTTAGCTGACCAGATATCATTTCTGTCGTCTGAGCTGTGACTGTAACTTCCTGTTAGGTTTGCCCATAAATCGCTGCTTGACGCACCTGATGAAGCTTGAAAAGGATCTGCCTGTCCACCACCGTCAAAAGGTCCAACATTACTTGAAGAAGCAGAGGTGTATGCAGAAACTCCTGCATCTATCGTTAATACATCGTCATCATTTAATGGAATGGAAACCACAAATGTACCTGTAACGTCTGTCAACTCTTCAGTACCAATACCGCCACTTACGGCAGCATTATCTCCATCTTGCGTGTAATAACTTGATAAGAAATCTACTTCTACAGATTCAAGTACTCTTTTTTTATAGACTTTAGTCGAGTCTTGTGCTGTTTGTGAGTACGCTTTCGCGAAAGCGAATACACACATTACTAAAATTAATTTTTTCAAATTGTTTTGTTGTATTAATTAGATTCCGCTATACAGCGGAATAACTTCAATTCACATTTTTAAGTGCCGATTGCTTCTTAAAAAAGGAATTCAGTTAATTACAGCCGCAGCCTCCTCCAGTTTTTCCTCCATTTGCACCTACCGCTGCTTCGCGATAGGAATGTGCTGTGGTTACAT
>Ga0207917_1000085_pt1 | contig 17965 bp, 18 predicted proteins | sample DeeseametaMP0556_FD_184208 | JGI IMG/M metagenome (GOLD analysis project Ga0207917, IMG submission 184208) | Marine microbial communities from the Deep Atlantic Ocean - MP0556 (SPAdes) | ecosystem: Environmental > Aquatic > Marine > Oceanic | place: South Atlantic Ocean | collected 2011-01-23 | reverse complement strand
AACGCCTAGCCCGTCTGGCCGAACGGGAAGCCCGACTCAAGCAGCGCATCCAGCAACGCATGGGTGACGCCGCTCGGGCTTACTTCATGGATGGCCAGGTGAGCTGGAAGCGCAGCAAGGACAGTACAGTGCTCGACACTGACGCCCTGCTCAAGACTCAGCCCGCGCTACTGCAGCAATTCCCCAAGCATCGCGCTGGCAGTCGCCGGTTCCTCGTCAAACCCAACACCTGATCGTTCTCGCATCACCTCACTCAACACCCCACGCCTAACAGCATAAACGCCGGGCCCAGCCCGGCGGCTGTGCTTTTTATAACAGGAGATTCCCATGATCAAAGGACTCGCCATTACGCCCCCCGTGATTGGCCGTATCAGTATTGGCCGCATAGTAGAAAAGAACGGCAAGCGTCTGCCGGAGAAAGACGACCAATTCACCATCACTACCCAGATCCAGACCCGGGAGGGCTGGCTACCGCACCCACTGGATGAGGCCCTACGCCAGGAGGTACAAGGCAAGAAGCTACGCAGCATTCCCGTCACCCTGCCCTTCAATGATCCGGACCTGAACCTGCGGGCGGAGTACACCTTCTTCGAGCGCAAGAGTGGCCGGCCCCTGTGCAGTGGCGACGGGGAGACCTGCCGACGCCGCACCGACCAGGGCCTGGAGCAGTTACCCTGCCCCTCACCCGACCTATGCGAATTCGGTGCCCACGATCTGTGCAAACCCTACGGGCGGCTCTATGTACGGATCGGAGAGGAGGATGGACTGGGCTGCTTCGTGTTTCGGACCACCGGCTACAACAGCATCCGCACCCTGGCTGCTCGGCTGCGCTACTTCCATGCCATCAGTGGCGGCAACCTAGCCACCCTACCCCTGGAATTGAAGCTACGCGGGAAGAGCACTACCCAGAGCCACCGGGCACCGATCTACTACGTGGATCTGACGCTGCGCGCTGAGCAATCCATGGAGGATGCCGTCAGCCACGCCAGGGAAACGGCCAAGGTCAGGGAAGACCAGGGCATCAACCAAACAGAGCTGGACAAGGTAGCCCATGCAGGGCTGCTCAACGCTCAGTTCGAATACTCGGAGGAGGAAGGGTTACAGGTCGTGGAGGAGTTCGTGCCGGAAGGGTCGGCCCCACCGGGCAATACTCAACCGCAGTCGGCACAGGGACTCAGCCAGAAGCTGGCCGGACAACAGGCAGGCTAATCAATCATAGCCAGCAGGCCTTGGCGACGTTTAACGGACAGGCGCCGGTAGCCCTTGAGCAGTTGAGCTTCGGCGTCATTACGTACCTGGGCGTCATACTTGGACTTCAGCTCTGAGGCACCCTCAACCTGATCACCGCAGATCAGATGATCCAGCGATACACCGAGGACCGCCTTCAACTTCGGCAGTAAACGAAATCCGGGCGAATCACGGCCATTTTCCCAAGCGGATATCGTGGATTTGGTCACATGAAGCTCGTCGCCCAACTGCTCCTGGGTCAGACCCAACGCCAACCGTGCCGCCTTCAGGCGCTCGGGGAAGCTCATCACGCCCACTCCATCAATCTGATAGAGCAACGCTACGGCAGTGCCATACCTCTGTCGTACCGGAATACTTGACCCCCAAGGTGCAGCGGTAATCCCCCCATTTTTAGCGGGGTTCAAAAGTAGACCTTAGGCCATCATGGCCAACTTCTGTTGAGGGGTAATCCCTCCGAGTCCCATATTGGGTCGTTCGTGATTGTAGTGCCAGAGCCAGCGAGTGGCATAGTCCTGGACTTCTTCAGTGCTGTCGAACAAATACTGCGCCAGCCAATCGTAACGGACTGTTCGGTTGTAGCGTTCAATATAGGCATTCTGCTGCGGTTTGCCCGGCTGGATAAACGCCAGCTTGATGTCTTGTTTGTCGGCCCAGGCTGACAGCTTGCCGCTGATGTACTCAGGACCGTTGTCACAGCGAATAGAGCGCGGTTTCCCACGCCACTCAATGATCTGCTCCAGTGATCGGATAACCCGCTCTGCCGGAAGCGAGAAGTCCACTTCGATGCCAAGGCCTTCCCGGTTAAAGTCATCAATCACATTCAGCAGTCGGTAACTGCGACCGTCGTTAAGCTGGTCGTGCATGAAGTCCATCGACCAACTGTCATTGATGATTTCCGGCACGGCCAAGGGTTCAGGCTTTTCACGAACCAGGCGCTTTTTAGGTTTGATTCGCAGATTCAGTTCCAGCTCCCGATAAATCCGGTAAACCCGTTTGTGATTCCAGGCAAAGCCTTTCACATTGCGCAAATGCAGGAAACACAGACCAAAGCCCCAGTTCCGCTGGTTATGGGTCAGTCGGATCAGCCAGTCCGCGATTTCGGCATTCTCGCTGCTGAGCTTTGCCCGGTAGCGATAGCAGGTCTCGCTGATGCTGAACATCCAGCAAGCCAGGCGAATACTGACGTGCTTCTCATTGACGGCTTTCTGCGCCATCTCACGGCGACGAGACGGCTTTACCACTTTTTTTCGATAGCTTCCTTGAGGATGTCAGCCTTCAATCGTTCCTCGGCATACATCTTCTTGAGCCGGCGGTTTTCATCCTCCAGCTCTTTCAAGCGAGCCATCATGGACGCGTCCATGCCACCGAACTTGGCCCGCCATTTATAAAAACTGGCGTTGCTCATGCCGTGCTCTCGGCACAGCTCCGGGACCGGCACGCCGTTCTCGGCTTGCTTGAGGATCGACAGGATCTGGCTGTCGGAAAAACGTGACTTCTTCATGCAGAATCTCCCTGCGTCTAGCTTACGGAAAATTCTACTTTTGATCACCGCTGTTTTTCGGGGGGATTACCGTTGTAGTGGGGTTTGTCGGCTTTGGATTGAGCCAGTCCATGCTGCGGGATGTGCGGGGGCTATCCGCGTATCTGGGCTTGATAGTGGCGTGTTGGTGTTTGATTAAGGGGCACAGAGTTGCTATTTCGGATCGTCCAGTGGGCGGCGAGGCCGCTGCGGTCTGACGACCGGCTCAAGCCGGTATTTGTTTTCCAGTTTATCAACTGAAGGAGAGGGCGGGGCTGAATCTTGGCACAGTCGAGGACGGCAAAGTCCTTCCCATTTACTCCTCTGTGCGTACACATTTGTAAGTTATCGCAAAATTCTTTGCGATTTCCCGGGCTTCGGGAGACGTTTGCGGGGCAATATGATTAGCTGTTCGGTGCTGAAATCGTGCTGTGAACTATGTTCATTCCGCAAATGTCCATTGGATTATGCGGAAAAGCGCTTATAATACATCCCCCGATTTTGGAATGTGTATTCTGTCACATTTAATCGGTTAGAATTTGCGCTGACGCTGGCCAGCTTGGTCACACGGACGGACCCGATGCCTTCTACATTACTGTACCCCTCGGTTCACAGACTGATCTCCCTTTCTCGCCGCTCAAAACGGGCAGTGATGCTCGCCGCAGATTTGCTGGCGATTCCCGTGCTGGTGTGGCTGGCCTTTTCCCTGCGGTTCAATTCGTTTGATCCACCGATTCACGATCCCTGGATTTTTCTGGCGGCGCCAATGGTGCTGATTCCTGCCCTTTATATCGCGGGATTCTATAAATCCATCGTCCGTTATCTGGGTGCGGAAGTGGCCTGGTCCATGCTGACCGGGGTGGCTGCCACGGTAATTGTGTTGGCGGCCCTGTCTTACATGATCCCTGAGGCGACGGTACCCCGCTCGGTGTTTTTGATATGGGGCATGCTCAGCATGCTGTACCTGGGCGGAAGCCGCTTTGTGATGCGGCGATTCCTGGTGTATGTGTTGGGGGGCGTGTTGAATCGTCAGCCCGTGGCCGTGTTCGGAGCCGGCGGGGCCGGCGCCCAACTGGTGGCGGGTCTGCAGTCCAGTGCCGAGATGTTCCCTGCCATGGTGGTGGATGATGCCTATAACAAGCAGGGCACCTTGCTGGCTGGTGTGCCGGTGGTGGACCGGAAAGCGCTGGAAAAAGCCTGTCGCCGTGGCAAGGTGACCTCGGTTCTGCTGGCGGTGCCGTCGCTGAGTCGTTCTCAGCGGATGGCCATTGTGTGTTGGCTGGAAACCCTGAATGTGAAGGTGCAGACCGTGCCTGCCTTTTCCGATATCGCCAGCGGCAAGGCGCGTATCGAAGAGATCAAGGATGTGTCCATCGAGGACCTGCTGGGCCGGGACTCCGTGCCGCCCAAGCAGGAGCTGCTGCACCGTTGTATCAGCGGTAAGCATGTGCTTGTCACTGGCGCGGGTGGTTCTATCGGCAGTGAGTTGTGCCGCCAGATTTTGACGTTGAAACCCTCCTGTCTGATTCTGTTTGAACAAAGCGAGTTGAGCCTCTATGCCATTGAAAAAGAGATGGCGGCGCTGATCGATGCGAAAGGGTTACAGGTGGAGCTGTGTGCCATGCTGGGCTCGGTGGTGAACCGGGGTCATATCGAGCGGGTGTGCCGGGAATTTCGGGTAGACACGGTGTACCATGCGGCGGCTTACAAGCATGTGCCCATTGTTGAAGCCAATCCGTCTGCCGGGGTACGTAATAACATTTTGGGTACGCTTGAGTCTGCACAAGGTGCTGAAGCCGCCGGGGTAAAACACTTTATTCTTGTTTCCACTGATAAAGCGGTGCGGCCTACCAATGTGATGGGGGCGACGAAACGTTTTGCCGAAATGGTGCTCCAGGCCATGGCGGACCGTGGGTCCGATACCGTTTTTTCCATGGTGCGCTTTGGGAATGTGCTGGGCTCATCCGGCTCGGTGGTGCCCCTGTTTCGGGATCAGATCCAGCGTGGCGGCCCCCTCACCGTCACACACCCGGATGTGATCCGTTATTTCATGACCATTCCGGAAGCTTCGCAGCTGGTGATTCAGGCGGGCGCCATGGCCAAAGGTGGTGAGGTGTTTGTCCTGGATATGGGTGAGCCGGTGCGCATCGTGGACCTGGCGCGCACGATGATCCACCTGATGGGCCTTTCCGTGAAGGACGATGAGGCCCCCAATGGGGATATTGAGATTGCCTTCACCGGCCTGCGTCCGGGTGAAAAACTCTATGAAGAGCTGCTGATTGGTGAGTGCAGTGTTGGTACTGAGCATGAAATGATCATGCAGGCCACGGAAGAGAGGTTGACCTGGGATGAAATCCAGTTTGCTCTGGAGTCATTCCGCAAGGCCCTCGAGAAAGGCGATAAAGTGGCATTGAAGTCCCTGTTACGCAGCTATGTGGTGGGGTACGAGCCGGGTAGCAGTGGCAGTCGCCCACTGGAAAGCATGCAGACCCGGGAGCTGCCCAGGCTGGTGTCGGATAACCGGGCTCTGGCGGACTGAATACCCACTCAGGCCCAGGCTGTTGGGGCCTTGCTTGCAAGACAGAAATCATCAGCCTGGCGTTCGCCTTGCAAGCAGGGCTCCAGCGGTGGTTTTGGAGGTTTTTGCAGGCTTGGCGGCTCTTTGCTTATAGCTATTTCGAATTGAAATCCCCTTCTTATATATCCTTTCCCCTGTAAAATGCCAATCTGCTTGTAATTTCTGGCCCACAGGCCTGCTGAGGGAATTCACCCTGTGAATATGGATATCCTGATAACCCTGCTGATTGTGGTCTCGGTGCTGGGGGCGTTAGCCAGTAACCGGGTGCCGGCGGACATCACGATGATGGCAGCGTTGGTGTTGGTGCTGGTGACGGGTGTGATTTCTCCTGGGGAGGCCCTCTCAGGCTTTGCCAACCCGGGGTTGATGACCATCGCCGCCTTGTATGTGGTGGCGGCGGCCCTGCGCGATACGGGCGCTATTTACTGGGTCGCGCACCGGTTGTTGGGGCAACCGAAATCCGTACTTGCGAGCCAGCTGCGCCTGGTCGCCCCTGCGTCCCTGCTGAGTGCCTTTCTGAATAACACCACAGTGGTCGCAATGATGATCCCGGCGGTGCAGGAGTGGGCACAACGCCTGCGTTTGTCTGCGTCCAAGTTGCTGTTGCCGCTCAGTTATGCGGCCATTCTCGGCGGTACCTGTACCCTGATTGGCACCAGCACCAATTTGGTGGTGGATGGCCTTGTCCAGGAAAGGGGCATGGAGGCCTTTGGCATCTTCGATGTGGCCTGGGTGGGGGTTCCGGTGTTGCTTGGCGGCACGCTCTTTTTGCTGCTGGCTGGCCGTTTTCTGCTGCCTGAGCGAGAGGGCATGGTGGAACAGTGGGAGCACGGCCGCGAATATCATGTGGAAATGTTGGTCGGCAAGGGCAGCCCGTTGGCGGGGCGTTCTATTCAGGACGCGGGGCTGCGTAACCTGACCTATGGATATCTCACCGAAATTCAGCGTGGCGAACGCCTTTTCCCGGCGGTGGGACCGGAGATGGTCCTGCAGGAAGGGGACCTGCTGGCCTTTGTCGGGGTACCAGAGTGTGCCCGGGAATTGCAGCGCATCAATGGCTTGCAGGCCGCCCATGGTGGTGCCCACAAGCTGGCGCTGAACAATCACCAGCGGCATCTGGTGGAAGTGGTGTTGAGCCCGGAGTTCCCAGGCATCGGCAAGACGGTTAAGGAAACCGGCTTCCGTACCCGTTATCAGGCCGCCATTCTGAGTATCAGCCGTAGCGGGCAGCGGTTACCTGGCAAGGTCGGTGAGTTAGTGCTGAAGGTGGGCGATACGCTGTTGCTGGAAACCAGCCAGCAGTTTGTGGAGCAGTATCGTTACCGTCGGGATTTCATGCTGGTCAGCCCCTTGCAGGATTCCACGCCACCGGATTTTCGCCGCGCACCGGTTGCCGTCGGGGTGCTGGTGGCCATGGTGATGGCGAATGTGCTGGGGCTGGCATCCACTCTTGAGGCCGCCATGCTGGCCGCTGGCCTGTTGTTGGTGACCCGCTGTGTCACGGTAAACCGGTCACGGATGAACGTCAGTGTGAATCTGCCGGTGCTGGTGGTGATTGGTGCCTCTTTTGCGTTGGGCACAGCGATGGAAAGCAGCGGGGCAGCTGCCTGGATTGTGGAGTTGGTTATCCCGGAAAGCGGCCTGTCCCCCTGGCTGGCCCTGATCATTGTGTACCTGCTGACGGCCATGTTCACCGAAATGATCACCAATAACGCCGCCGCCGTGCTGGTTTTCCCTATTGCTCTGGGTGTGGCGGAGCAATTGGGCGTGAGCCCGATGCCCTTTATCGTCGCGGTCATGTTCGCTGCGTCCGCAAGCTTCATGACGCCGCTGGGCTACCAGACTAATCTGATGGTAATGGGGCCGGGCGGCTATACCTTCCGGGATTACCTGAAAATTGGCTTCCCGATGAGTGTGGTAGTGGCGGTGATTACGTTGACGGTGATTCCGATGGTTTGGGGGTTCTAGCGAATGCTGAGGTCCGTCATGGTGGGTGCCCTTTGTAACAGCGTTGAGTTGAAAGTTTAAAGTTCAAAGTTAAAAGGGCAACCCGGAAAACATTTAGCCAGATCCAGGGACGGAGCGGCATATGGGAGCAGGGATGCGGTTTGAAAATCTGGATGTCTGGCAGCGTGGCACCGCGCTGTGCGTTGAGATGTATCGTTATTTTGCTGGCCACCGGGATTTTGGCTTTAAAGACCAGATAACACGTTCTGCTCTGTCTGTCCCTAGCAATATTGCGGAAGGCTTTGAGCGGTTCTCAACGAAAGAACGAGCGCGTTTCTGGAGTTATGCCAAGGGATCTGTGGGCGAATTGAGGACGCAAATCTATATCGGGCAACAGATTGGTTATATCACCGAGGAAATGGCGGGCCGATGGCTCTCTGAATCAGAGCAGCTTTCAAAGATGCTGGCGGCCATGATCAAGGGTATTCAACACCCCGAACAGAGAAGTTGAGGGTTGACCTTTTCAACTTTGAACTTTGAACTTTCAACTGAGGGAATCTCGCATGTCTGAGAAATCACCGTACCAAGAGAAAGCCAACGAATCCAAAGCCCACGTCGTGTGGCATGAGTCCAACGTGACCAAGGCTGATCGTGCCAAGGTCAAGGACCAGAAGCCCAAGTGCATCTGGCTGACGGGTCTGTCCGGTTCCGGTAAGTCTACCCTGGCTAATGCCTTGGAAGTGGCGCTGACCGAGCAGGGCAAGCACACCTATCTGCTGGATGGCGATAACGTACGCCATGGCCTGAACAAAAATCTGGGCATGAGCGATGAGGACCGCACCGAGAACATCCGTCGTGTGTCCGAAGTGGCCAAGCTGATGGTGGATGCCGGCCTGATCGTGGTGACTGCCTTTATCAGCCCGTTCCGCGCCGACCGTGACGCGGCTCGTGCATTGTTTGAAGACGGTGAGTTTGTGGAAGTGTTTGTGGACGCCCCACTGGAGGAATGCGAGAAGCGTGATCCCAAGGGTTTGTACCAGAAGGCACGCCAGGGCATCATCAAGGAATTCACCGGTATCGACAGCCCTTATGAGGCACCCGAGAAGCCGGAAGTGGTGGTCAACACCGCCGAAAACGATATCGAAGCCTGCGTAAAGCAGCTGATTGCGGCGATTGTGTAAACCGCCCGCAATTCGGTTTTTCACCGTAGGAGCTATGCTTGCATGGCGAACCATCTCGCAATGTCTCACGCATAGTTCCCACGGCGGGATACTCTCCCGCAGGTTGCAAGACGTAGCTCTGGAAGCAAGGATTTTGACATGGAACGTCAAGACAAGGCCCCTCCGGGGCCTTTCCTTTTGTGCAGAACCGCGGTGCAGGGGACGGGGTCACAAGCTCTGCCCATGAGAGGGTGGTGAGCGACAAGGCCTCGGTGTTGATTGATTGCGGCCTGTTTTAGGGCCGGGATACCGGCCCCGGCGGCGCCAATGCCGGCGAGCTATCCAACGATTTTGATATCTCCCGCCTGCAGACGCTGGTCCTGCCCCATGTGCATATCGACCATGTGGGTAGAGTGCCATGGTTGCTGGCCGCCGGGTTCCAGGGGCCGATCTATTGCAGCCTGTCGTCGGCAAAGCTGCTGCCCATCGTCCTTGAAGATGCGTTTCGGCTGGGTATAAGCCGCCAGCCGGATCAGGTTGAGCGGTTCCTGACAGTGCTGGAGCAGCGGCTGATGCCGCTTCCCTATGATCATTTGCACACCATCGAGTGCGCGGGTGGTAGTGAGGCTGAGATATGCTTGCAGCGCGCGGGCCATATTCTTGGCTCTGCCTATGTGTCCTGCCGGTACCGAGGCGATCATGTCACGGTGTTTTCCGGTGATCTGGCGTCACATGCGCCGATTCTTAGGGCGCCTACGTCCCCCAAGGGGACGGATGTATTGGTGATTGAGAGCACCTACGGGGATCGCCAGCATGAAGGCAGGGCAGCCCGGCGCAAGCGCTCGAGGAATGCTGGTGCGGGCTCTGGCGGACAAGGGAACCTTGCTGATCCCGGCGTTCAGTATCGGGTTTACCCAGGAGTTGCTTCACGAGCTGGAGGAGATCATCCACGAGAACCGGGAGCGCGTCATGCATCCCTTGCTGGATTGGGATGCCTTGCCCATTGTGCTGGACTCGCCGCTTGCCAGCCGTTTCATCCAGGTATATCGGGAGCTGTCGCCTTTCTAAGAAGATGAAGCGCTAGCGCGACTGGCAGCGGGGCGCCGGCCGTTGGCGTTTGACCTGTTGTTGACGGTAGATGGCCATGGCGCCCATATGCGCATGATGCGCCATCTGGCGGAGAGTGCCCGGCCGGCGGTGGTGATCGCTGCCAGTGGCATGTGCGCCGGTGGCCGGATCTTCAATTATCTGAAGGCGATGCTGGGCGACCAGCGCCACAATGTGCTGTTTGTGGGGTATCAGGCCGCGGGAACGCCGGGGCGCCAGATTCAGCGGGCCGGGCAGGGCGGTAGGGTGCGCCTGGAAGGTGAGGATGTTGCCATTCGGGCAGGGGTGGACAGCATCAGGGGTTATTCTGTCCACGCGGATCATCAGGATCTGCTGGATTTCGTCAGTGGCTGGGGCGCTGGCCTGGCGAGCTACGTATCGTGCACGGCGGTGAGCCGGCCAAGCGGGGCTGGCTGAAAAACTGACATCGCTATACCTGAGGCGAGAGCTGGCTGTGGATCTGCTGATACGAGGGGGGGGGAGGAAATTTGCCGCCAGCTAACCCCATGAGGTCCGCCGATGCACCTGCGACGTGCCATATGCAGAAACGCTGCTAATCAGAGATAATGCCATCTGACTGGTCGTGTTCGACTGGTCATTCATGCGTAAGGGAGAGGTTTGGCTGTGAAAAGTATTCTCGTGACAGGCGGTGCAGGCTATATCGGTTCTCATACCGTATTCCTGCTGCTGCAAGAGGGCTATTCGGTGGTTGTGCTGGATAACCTGAGCAACAGTAGCCGCGAAAGTCTGCTCCGTGTGGAGCGTCTTACCGGCAAGACGGTGACGTTTATCCAAGGCGATATCCGGGATGCTGCGTGCCTGGATGCACTGTTTGCCGAGCATGATGTGCTGGCGGTGATCCATTTTGCAGGCTTGAAAGCGGTGGGTGAATCGGTGGCCGAACCCCTGCGCTACTATGACAGCAATGTGACCGGCACTCTGACATTGCTTGAGGCCATGGAGCGTGCAGAGGTGCGAACCATGGTGTTCAGCTCTTCGGCAACGGTCTATGGCGACCAGGCGACGGTTCCCATTCGTGAAGATTTCCCGCTGAGTGCGACCAACCCTTATGGGGCAACCAAGCTGCATATCGAGGATATGTTGCGGGATCTCTATAAAAGCAATGACCAGTGGAATATCGCTTTGCTGCGCTACTTTAACCCTGTAGGTGCCCATGAAAGCGGCGATATCGGTGAAGACCCCAATGGCATTCCCAATAATCTTATGCCTTTTGTTGCCCAGGTTGCTATTGGCAAGCGCGAGAGATTGAACGTTTTTGGTGGGGATTACCCCACCCACGACGGCACCGGGGTGCGTGATTACATCCACGTGATGGATCTTGCCGAGGGGCATCTGGCGGCACTACAGGCGTTGGAGAAAACCGGGAGCTTAATTACGACCAACCTAGGAACGGGGCGTGGGTATAGCGTACTTGAGATAATTGAGGCTTTTTCAAGGGCTTCCGGCCGTGATGTTCCTTATCAGATTGTGGAACGTCGCCCCGGTGATGTGGCGACCTGTTATGCGGACCCGACCCATGCCAGCAATGTACTTGGTTGGACCGCATCGCGAGGTATTGACACCATGTGCGAAGATCACTGGCGCTGGCAGGACAAGAATCCGAATGGATATAAATAAGCATTACTCATTGGCTATTCGTTATCTGATCAGGTTCGGATGGCGCCTCTGAATGCTCTCTTGATTCGTCAATCCCGCGAAGTCGGGAATTCATTTACTCAGGCCTTCAGTGTGTTGGGGTTCCTTCATTGATAGCGAAACTGGATATTGCCGCTCTGTTGCGTGACTTTGCAGCCTTGCTGAAAAAGTATCTTGGTCCGCTGGTGATCAGGGGGCTGGGTGCAGTGGCCATGCTGGCCATGAATGTTCTTGTTGCAAGGCAGCTGCCGGCAGACCAGGCCGGTATTTTCCTCTGGAGCGTTGCGGTGCTGATGCTTGCTTCAGTGGTAGTGAGAGTTGGTACGGATAACAGCGTGCTGAAGCTGGCATCAATCGCATTTTCGGAAGGAAAGGATGATCAACTTTATCGCCAACAATGGTTTTCGTTGTTTCTGGTTGGCACGGTTTCCCTCTTTGTATCGATTAATGCAGTAGCAGTTGTCTGGCTTGTGCCTTTTTTTTCCGAGGATAAGCGCTGGGCGTTAACGTACATGCTGGCCGCAATTGTGCCTTTCAGCTTATTGTTTCTCCAGACCCGCTTTTTGATAGCGGCCAGGAAAAGCTCCCTAGGGATATTTTTCTCTACATCTGCTCCGTTTATCGGCTTTATTCTGCTGATTTTTCTTTTCCCTTTTGAAGATGCAGCGACTGCAGCTGCGGCATTTCTTGCTGCATCTCTGATTTCCTTGACCCTGGCGCTCGGGATATTTCCCCCGGGTAACAGACCAGGCTTTCCTGCCAAAGCAGATCGACGGGATATGTTGTTGATGAGTCGACATTTTTGGCTGGCTGCCGTATTTTCTGAAATGATTATCTGGGTCAGCCAGATTCTGGCCGTTATATGGTGCAGCCCGGATGAGCTGGCATGGCTGGCCTTGGGGCAACGACTTGCATCCATAGTGAGCTTGCCGTTGATTGCGGTAAAGAGCGTTATCTCACCTCAGCTTGCCAGCGCAATGAGTCAGAGAGATTTCGGCGGGCTTGCAAGAGGGTTGCGCGAAAGTTCGTTGATAGGCCTTGTTATTGCTGCCCCACTGTTTGTATTTATTGTGGCCATGCCTGATGTATTGATCAGGATGACTGTTGGCGAGGCATATCTCCCAGCCGTTGATCTGGTATTGATTTGTGCGATAGGGCAACTGGTTAATGTTTCTGCCGGAATTTCCGGTGGAATGTTGGCTATGACGGGTAACGAAAAGCTGTTGCGAAATATTATTGTTTGCAGTGGGATTCTTTGCGTTCTGCTGAGTATTATCCTTATTCCTGTTTATGCTGCAGTCGGTGCTGCCCTGGCGTTTTCAATTACCATGGTGATCCAGAATGTCGCCATGTATCTATTTTCCAGGCAGTTTATTCGCACCTGTATGAAAGAGATTCGTCATGAGTAACCGTGGCTCGCTGAAACGCGCCTTTACCAAAGGCTTTTATATACAGTTTCGTAAGCTGGCAAAATCATTGCTTCATGCCTGCAAAGCCGCAGTTGGTGGGCATATCGAAAAGCCTGAGTTCGTTGTGCTGGGTGACAAGAAGGTCGCGTACCTGGTGGTTTCAAAAGCTGCCTGTTCTTCCATAAAGAAAGCAATGGTGGCTGGTATTGTAGATGAAGATATTAAGGATAATTACTCTATTCATCAAAACCGCAAGGTGGCCCAACTGACGGTAAGAGGGAGGTTTCCTGACGCTGAGCAATGCCATGTCTTCACTTATGTCAGAAATCCTTTTTCCAGAATTGTTTCTTCTTATATCAACAAGTTTGAAGATTTTGAAAAAATTCGCATGGTTGGGTTTGAATATGCGGATTATCTTGGCGGTTACCTGGAAATGTCTGATTCTTTCGAGGCCTTTGTCGAGAAGGTCTGCAATATTCCAGATCGCTTGAGTGATAGACATTTCATGGGGCAGTACTACCTGATCCATTCCTTGTCGCCGCGCTTGCCTGACCAGATTGAAAAACTCGAAGAGATTGAGCGTAGCTTTCCCGCACTGTCTGAGCATTATGGTTTTGGGGATGTTCCCCATTTTAACCGTACTGGGGGATATAACTATGAAGATTATTATTCCTCCGCTGAAATGGTTGAAATGGTTTATAGACGCTATCGTCGAGATGTCGAGGAGTTCGGCTATCAGGCTGAGTATGAAAGGTTGAGGTCCCGTTTTGATGTCTGAGCTTCTTGTGCGAGTCAGGGGCATTTGTGTTGGCCGTTACCGGGCGTTCGTTAGATGGCTTGGTGCATTTGTTATGCGACGAAGAGGCTTTAAAGTCATCCATTTCCTCCATATCGGGAAGACAGGGGGGACGGCTCTAGGGCGGGTTTTCCACGGAAATCAACGGGTGGGTAATTCCTGGTTGGTCCTGCATGAGCACAGCACTACCGTCAGGCGGTTACCGAAGAATGATCAGTTCACGTTTGTATTGCGTGATCCAGTCGATCGCTTCGTCAGTGCATTTTATAGCCGCTATCGACAAGGTAAGCCGGCTTACTCCATTCCATGGACAGAAGCTGAAGCATCCGCATTTGCATCGTTTCCTGATGCCAATAGCCTGGCTGAGGCGCTGAGTAGCCCCGAACCCGAGTGCCGTGAAAGTGCTCGGGCTGCAATGCATGCTATTGGCCATGTAAGAACTCGCTACCGTGATTGGCTGGGTTCTGTTGAAAATCTTTCTGAATTGTCTCATCGCATCCCTCTGGCGGGCTGGCAGCCGGAGCTCGACAGTTATCTGTGTTGCCTTGTCGATACCCTTGGCGGAGACCCCGGGCAGTACCGTTTCCCGAGCAATGCGGCAAAATCGCATAAGGGAGGGCATGGAGGTCGAGCGGAGCTATCCGATTTAGCTATAGAGAATCTGCTTGAATGGTATGGCGATGATATCAGGTGGGTAGAGGCGGTCCGGCGGCTTGATCTTTTTGCCAGTAACAAGGCCTTGGTAAATAATGATGACAATTAAAGTGGCATGTGTACATGATTCCAGTGCTTACCTGCCAGAGTTACATGCTTATAGTGAGTATTTCCAGAAAAGTAGTTCCGTTCGCTTTGAGGTTGTCTCTCATTCATACGGGGAGGTTTTTTCTCCCGAGCGCTATGATTTGATATACCGCTTCATGGGATTTTACCCTTTCTGGAGCTATATTGGTGTGCCGGAAATCCATGAATATCATAGTTTGAGTGTTCCGCCATTTGCACAACCGAAGGATACGATAAAGCGATACCTGAACAGAAAGCCCGTAGGCCGTGTTTTTCTGAATGGGCAGGTTGAAAGTGTTCTCGGTTTTTCTGACCAGGTTCCGAGTGTTCAGCGTGATATGGGCGTGCATCAGCGCTTTTTCGACGCGGTTGCCGCAGGTTCCGCTAAGGAATTCGACATCGTTTACTGTGGAACGGTCGCTGGTCGCCAGGGGCTGCTTGAAGTTCTCAAGGAGTGTCTTGAGGCTGATTTATCAGTCCTTATTGTAGGCAGGATTGACGATTCCGATTGGCTGGATAGGCTGGGGTCGCTGAAGCGGGCTTTGACTGTGACGGGCGCTGTTCCCTATGATGACGTTCCAGGCTGGATCAGTAAGGCCCGCTATGGGCTCAATTTCATCCCGGATGTTTATCCCTTCAATGTGCAGACCAGTACCAAGGTTCTGGAATATTGTGCTGCGGGTCTGGGGGTCGTGACAAATGATTATGAATGGATCCGGAATTTCGAAACTTGTCACCATGCCAGTTTTTATAAAATGGAATCTGGCCTGGCTGATTTGAAGACTATGGATCCACGGGGCTTTTCGGCTTCTGTGGACTCACTGGAATGGTCTTCTTTGTTGGAACGTTGTGGTCTTGAGGAGTTTCTTGTTGCTTGTGCTTCGGTTAGCGAGCGCCGAAACCCGTGAGAACTGTTCTGATGGTTTTCAGTACAATCAGAATGTCCATCCATAGCGATAGGTTCTTGATGTAAAAGAAGTCATGCTCGACCTTTTCCCAGGTTGACTCCGTGCATACCGCATACCCCTGGCTCACCTGAGCCCAGCCTGTGATACCAGGCTTGACGATATGCCGGTAGCTATAAAAAGGCACTTCCTGCTCGAATTGCTCTACAAAGCCTCCTTGCTCAGGGCGAGGTCCGATCAGGCTCATATCACCTTTCAGTACATTCAGAAACTGTGGAAGTTCGTCCAGCCGGAATTTTCGGATAAAGCTGCCAAAGCGGGTGATCCGGTGTTCGTCCATGTCTGCAAAACGCGGAGTGTCATCATCTTCCGGGATCATGGAACGGAATTTGTACATGCGAAAGGGGACGTTCTTTTGCCCGATTCGTTCCTGAATAAAGAGGACAGACCCTTTGGATTCAAAGCGAATGATAGTGGCCAAGATCAAGGAAACAGGCAGCACGATTGGGCTCAGCAGGGCGACAGAAGCAATGTCGATTAGCCTTTTGGCAATGACATAAACGGCGCTGGGCTGCAGGGAATCCATGTCATGGATGCTGAGCATGTTCAGGTCGACTTTGCCGCTGATGGCTTCGTTGAGAGTTTTGCTGCTGATGATCGTTGTGCCAGAGGCGCTATGGTGGGCTACGTAGCGCAGCCAGTGGTCTTCTATTTTGGTTTCGGTAGCCACGATGAGGGCGTCGTAGCGGATGCTGGATAACTCGGTTGATGTGAGTTCTCTGAAGCGGATATTTTCGGCACCGCTTTTATTGGTTATCTGAACGCCAGGCAGCAGTGCGAATTTCAGACTACGGTACCGACGATTAATGATGAAATTGATAAATTGCACGCCAAGCAGTAGCGCAAAGCCGATAAAAAGTGTGCTGCGCGAGTAGCCAAGACGAAATGCCAGAATCACCATCATGGCAGAGGCAATCAGGGCTAGGGTGATACTGGCACTGTAGGAAAAGCTGCGCCCCCCGGGAAACCGGACGATCTTTTTTAGAAGAAGGGCATTGATGATGTAGATCGTTGTCAGGGTGATGAGGGAGAGCTGCTGGTTCGGGTCCTGGGGGATCGAGACAGACCCGTGGGCAATGAGCTGTGCGCCGAACAGGGTGCTGATCAGCCCCGTAAGGTGGCCAATCACCGGATTGAGCAACAGCCTTTCATGAAGACGAGTGTGGCGCGCTGGATCTATCGGTATGTAGTGAGAAGTCATAGGTCTCAAGCGCCTGATTTTTTGCCCAGATAAGCGTGTAAATAGTCCATTTTAGCTGGCTCCAGCCATGCATTTGGTGCGGATGCCCTGGCGGCAGACTGCATGGTGTCCAGGTTTGTTATCAGCTGATGAAGGCTGTGACGAATGGAGTCGAGCGTGTTGACACACAGAACCCCATTTCCGTCGTCGATCAGTTCGTGACATCCGCCCACATCGCTCAGTAACAGTGGCAGTTCATGTGCCTTGGCCTCAAGGGCGGACATGGGTAGCCCTTCACTGTCAGAGATAAGGCAAAGGGCGTGATAATGGTGGAACTGATCAAATGCCTGGATTTCTCCGGCGAAAAATACATTATTCGGCGCGTTTGCCTTCAGCTCAGTTTCTGCTGGCCCGGAGCCAACAATCGTCAGTGTCAGGTCATTCGCAGAGAAGCCTGAGACTGCTTCTATCAGTAAATCCGGGCGTTTTGGATGCGCGAGTCTACCCAGAAAAAGCAATTTTACCGGTTTTGGTGGCAGGTTTGCAGACTGTTTTGTCGGTTTCGGGGTTCGGTTGGTCAGTGTGACGCTTTTGCCCGGTGGTATGTTCAGTCTTTCATTGCATTTGCTGGCGTCGGCCTCGGAGACATTGATGACCAGGTCGGTGAGGGTTGAGAGTAGCCGTTCCGCCAGGGTGTAGACTCCGGACAGCTTGCCGCCATTGTAGATAGAGGACCAGCCGTGGGAGATATAGATGACCCTTAACCCCGGAGTAAACAGCTTCATCAGTCTGGCGTAGACCCCGGCATTTGCGGAGCTGGCGACCAGGATGGAAATGCGATTATCCCGGATGTAGCGGCGGAGCTTCATAAGCCCGGCCGGGCCGGGGAGCCTCTTGAGCAGCTCCGGGAGAACGAGTGGGGAGAGCGCACTCAGGGTTCGAGTCAGCCACTGCTCTTCCCCGGTAATCAGGAAAGGGTGGATATCGTCTTGCAACAGGCGAACCTGGTCCAGGGTCCAGCGCTGGGCGCCACCGGTTTCTGCTTTTGTGATGATGAAGCCGATGCGTGGTTTATTATCCATGTCAGACCTGTCGTTCACACTGGCGGCGGATTTTCTCACTTTCGCGTAGCAGAAGGAAATCCGGCTTGAGGAGTGCGAGGTGGTGCTAAATTTTATGGGTATAGAGAGGGCCTGTCTGGGGCGCAGTGCTGTTTACTTGGGTCGATTCCTGAAGAATCGGAACGGTTCCAAGGTCTTCGCGATGCAAGCATCGCGTCCCATAGCTTTTGTCGGAGTTTGGGGAGTGGAGTGTGGCGGGTTGAGGTCGCAGGCTACGGCAGGGCAACCCATCATTGTGCAAAGAAAATGAGCTTACCCGGTGGATAAACCCTTTTCTTATTTGGCTCCGCCTGCTGGGCTCGAACTAGGCAAAGCCGCAGGGTTTGCCAATGATTAACTGTGGACCGCAGGGCGACCAATCATTGGGGCAAAGAAAAAGGGCCTACCCGATGGGTAGGCCCTTTCTATTTGGCTCCGCCTGCTGGGCTCGAACCAGCGACCCAATGATTAACAGTCATTTGCTCTACCAACTGAGCTAAGGCGGAATGTCTTGAGGCGC
>Ga0207917_1000079_pt1 | contig 18663 bp, 16 predicted proteins | sample DeeseametaMP0556_FD_184208 | JGI IMG/M metagenome (GOLD analysis project Ga0207917, IMG submission 184208) | Marine microbial communities from the Deep Atlantic Ocean - MP0556 (SPAdes) | ecosystem: Environmental > Aquatic > Marine > Oceanic | place: South Atlantic Ocean | collected 2011-01-23 | reverse complement strand
ACGACCCAATATGGGACTCGGAGGGATTACCCCTCAACAGAAGTTGGCCATGATGGCCTAAGGTCTACTTTTGAACCCCGCTAAAAATGGGGGGATTACCCAACCAACACACCGCACAACGCCAGGGCCCGAGAATCCTCATCACGCCCTTTGCGCCAATGACACCAGAACAACCACAGCGGCACCCCATACAAGGCCATCAACGACAACAGCCCGACCAAACCCCGCCGTGCAAAGGTATCCACCAGATCACTGTGCAACTGGTCATAACGACTAATGCCAGGATGAAAACGGCCTTGCTCAACCCACACATCACGCTGCGCCTCCAGCCGTCCCTCCCCCCAACCCAGGCCAGGGCGGCGCTTGATCAGTTGCCAACCCGCACGCCACATTTCCAGACGAATACCCAATGATGAGGCAGCGTCACCATCGGCATATTCCTGCAAATTTGTCACACCCTGAGCGAGCCTTCCTTTTACTGGGGCGCCAGGCATCAGCGACATTGTTAACAGTACCGCCACGAGAACACCCACCAGCCACACAGGACCAACGCGCAACCTACCCCACCGGAAACCCGTCTCATGCAGCGTCAATAGCAGTATCAGCACTAACACCGGGAAGACGACCCAGCCCCCGCGGGTACCGGAAAGCACCGAGGCCAACAGCCCGCCCACTGCCGCCAAAGCAAGCACCAAACGAAGCTCGTTTCGTATCGAGGAAGAGGACATCAACCCCGCAAGGGACAACGTGCCCAGCAACAGGGAAAGGTTCCCGAATGGAATCGCGTTAACCCCATTGCCAACACGCCAACGCCCCAACCACCAATGCTCATAGGCCGCAATGGCACCAGCCAGAAGAGCCCCGAACGCCAGGCCCCACCACCAGAAGCCAGGACGTGGCGACGCCTGCCGCCAGGCCACCAACAGCAACGCAGCCAGAACTGGCCACAACGGCAACCCCGCCCCCTGGTTACCCTCGCCCACCGGCCAAACATCAGTACGCCACACATCACCGAGCCACACAGCAGCAAACGCCAGCAACGTCAACAGAAAAACACCATCCTCTTGGTCCAGCCGCCACCGGAACCCACGGTCAACGGTCCAGTAAAGCACACACAGCAAAGCCAGCCCCGCAGCCACCAATGGCAGCACCGCATAGGCAAAACGAAACACCAACAACAGGGAAAGGAAGGAAAAAAGAAGGATACTCGCCGAGAATCGGCACCACCGAATCACATCATCACCTCGCCCGGAGGCAACAGACCATCAGGTAAAAGACCAGCGGCACAAGGCAAATCCCCCTGTAGGAACTATTCTTGCATGGCGAAAAGAGCGTTGCGCACCATACAAGCACAGGCTATTTGCAACGCCCCAATCAACCCGCACTGAACCAAGTGCGTTTCACCACACAATCAAACCGCCTGCGCCATCACCTTGCGAATAACAGAGCAGGTCTTCTCAATCTCAGCCTCAGTCAACGTTGGATGCACCAGAAACATCAACGATGTCTCCCCCAACGTCTTCGCTACCGGCAGCCGATCTTTCGGTCCTAGCCCTAGGTCAGTAAAGGCCTTTTCCAAATACACTTCTGAACAAGAACCGGAAAAACACGGAACGCCTTCTGCCACAATGGCATTCATAATACGATCACGATCCCAGCCTTCAACGAGTTCAGCCTCATCCACAAACACGTAGCACTTGTAACCGGCATGACCAATCTCCTCAGGAACAGCAGGCACACGCAATCCCGGCAATGAGGCCGCGGTCTCCCAAATTGCCTGGCAATTCGATTGGCGGGCATCAGTCCATTCAGACATACGGTGTAACTGAATGCGTCCGATGACGGACTGCATTTCTGTCAGGCGCCAGTTAGTGCCCACGGACTCATGCAGCCAGCGGAAACCGGGCGGGTGATCTCGCTCGTAAACCGCTTCCCAGCTTTTACCGTGGTCCTTGAAACTCCACATACGGGACCACAGGTCGCGATCATTAACGGTGACCATACCGCCTTCACCACCGGTACTCATAATTTTGTCCTGGCAGAACGACCAGCAACCCACATGGCCAAGGCTTCCAACCGGCTTGCCCTTGTAAGTAGCTCCATGAGCCTGAGCACAGTCTTCAATCACGAACAGACCATGCTGCTCGGCCAGCGCCATCATGCCATCCATGTCGCATGGCCAACCGGCCAGATGTACACAAACAATAGCTTTGGTCTTTGTCGTAAGCACAGCCGAAACGGTATCCGGGGTGATATTTTGGGTGTCCGGATCTACGTCAGCGAATACCGGTGTGGCGCCTGCATTAATAACCGCTGTGGCCGATGCCAAAAACGTTCTGGGAGTGACGACAACTTCATCACCGTTACCAATACCCAAACCTTTTAGCGCCAGATCCAACGCCAGAGTGCCATTACCGACTGCGATAGCGAATTCACTTCCGGCAAAGAGGGAAAATTCTTTCTCGAACTCTCGCCCTTCCTGGCCAGTCCAGTAGTTCACTTTGTTGGTAAGCAGCACACGGGACACCGCATCGGCTTCTTCCCGGGTAAAGGAAGGCCAGGGGGAAAAAGAGCCGTTAAGCATGGAAAACCTCTAGCATTCAACGAGAACGGGCGGGCGTACCCACGACCGTAAGTTTATCATCAATATCGGAAACAACTGTGGCACCGGCACCCACCATGACATCATCGCCAATGTGGATGCCTTGCTTCACCTGGCTACCAATACCGATCCAGCTGTGCGCACCAACGACAACCGAACCAGCCAGTGCCGTTGCAGGGCAAACATGGGCGTAGGGGCTGATACGACAATCATGATCTACACAGGCTCGGGTATTCACAATCACACCCTGGGCCAGGTGGCTATCCACATTGATCACCGCACCTGCAGCGACCAGCACACCCGACTCAATAATGGCATAGGCACTGACGACGGCAGAAGGATCAACCAGAGAGACCAAGGGCAATGCCCTGGACACCAGCCATTCGCTCCACTGTTGCCGGGAACGGCTATTGCCGATGGCAACAAAATAGCCATCACAAGGGTGAGCACCTGCGTCCTCGGGAATCGCAACTAAAGGCCAGTGGCCGTGTCTACGATCACCAGCCTCGTATCGACTGTCGAAAAACACCACATCGTCCCAGCCAACACGCTCTGCTACCTCAGCCACGACCTTGCCGTGACCGCCGGCACCAATAATGCCAAGCCGCTGGCTCACTTGCTGCTTCCGGTAAATTTGGACATGGTTGCTTCGCCATCCTGGCTGATATCATCACGCCGGATCACTTTCCAGACAGTCAGGAAAAGAATCTTGATATCCAGCCACAGGGTTCGATTTTCCACGTACCACACATCCAGCTCGAACTTCTCTTCCCAGGAAAGCGCATTACGGCCATTCACCTGCGCCCAGCCAGTAACACCAGGCCGAACCTCATGGCGACGGGCTTGGCGCTCAGAATAAAGAGGAAGATACTCCGCCAACAGAGGACGCGGACCGACTAGGCTCATGTCACCTTTGAGCACATTCACCAGTTCTGGTACTTCATCTAAACTCGTGGAACGAAGAAACCTACCAAGTTTCGTCAACCGAACATCGTCAGGTAGCAAGTCGCCCTTTTCATCGCGCTCGTTTGTCATGGTACGAAACTTGATCATTTTGAAAACCTTGCCCCCCATACCCGGGCGCAGCTGACTAAATATGACGGGCGAACCATACTCATACCGGACCATCAGCCCTACAATCAAAAGAATGGGAGAAAACAACAGGAGGCCAATGGCTGATCCCACAATATCCAAAAACCGCTTCATGGCGTCCTCAGCAATTAGATTAGAATTAAAAAATAATCACACATGGATATCATCTCATGTAAAAATCAAGGTAATTTTTCCAAACCGATTGTCTTTCAAAATTGTCAGAAACCCATCGTCTTGATTTCGAGAACTTATCTCTAAAAACATCCTGATTATTTATTGCATATACAATTTCATTATAAACTTGACCAGTATCGAGAAAGGGAAACAACTTTCCCGACACACCATCTTTTACACTGTCGCGGACACCGACAACATCGAAAGCAAAAGTAGGTACCGAGCAAGCCGCTGCTTCAATAGCTACATTACCAAACCCTTCTCGGTGACTAAGGAAAAGATGCAAATCCAGTGACATAAAGATATCTTGGATATTATCAATAAACGGACTATGGGTAGCTATTCCTTGCTCAACCATTCGGTCAACGCAAGCTTGACCAATATCATCTTCTATTGACCCAATAAGGAGAAAGATTACTGGTTGACTTTCCGCCTTAACTAATTTGGCAACTTCCTCGACCTGCTCGATACCTTTGTCTTTACATATTCGACCTACAACCCCAACAGTGAATTTTTTACGCTCGTCCTCTCTGCGCCCAACACTAGAAAACCTATTTAAATCTATACCGTTTGACGATCCAGCACCAAGAACTACCAAGTCACTGGGATCAAAACCGTCTTCAACATAAGACGATCTTAGCGAATTAGATATAATCAGATTTTCTGTAGAAAGGCCTACAACAACTTTATCAAGAAAAACATAAACCTTTCTCTTCAACCCCTGGAAACCCTCATAGGCTCTACCACGAATAACAGAAACCCTCTTTCTCTCAAAAGCGAAAAAAGAAGCAAGAGCCCCCAAAAGCATCGCTTTAGGCGTCGAATAAACAACTACATCAAAGCGATTAAAAAGAAAGAAAAAGAAAAGCTTCAGCAAACAAGCAAAATCACGAAAAAAAGAAGGCTTCCGGCAAAAAGGAAAAAAAATCACCTTTCCAACATTGCGCAGCTTTAAAAATTCAACTTCTTCATGGCTGCCACCACAAATAAGAGTAAGCTCAACCTCATAGTTATCATGAAAATACTCTAGCTGATCACGACACAAAACGTTAAAAGACAGCGCGTCAGTCAAAAGCATGCATACACGTTTCTTCATCGTAGCTCAACATCATGTTTAGACTGGATACTAGAGGGATTATCAATACGGTCCTTCACTTTTACAGCAGGAACACCGGCATACACTCCATTCTTACTAGTACTCTTAGTAACAACAGAATTGGCTGCAATAAGGTTACCACTTTCGACCTTTACACCTGCCGCGATAACAGAATGCGAGGCAAGCCAAGTTCCACGCCCAATATATATAGGTTCAGGATGAGCTCCGCCCTGCTTAACCGAGTCATTTTTAAATCCATGATTGTTCGAAGACATGACCACATAAGGTGCGATAACGACTTCATCCGAGATAGTCACGCCACCAATGGCGTTCACCCAGACCCCTTTAGCCAAATAAACATCTGAACCAATATTTAAACGATTCAAGGATAGCAAAGTAACATCTCTTCCAATCGTCAAATTTTTAGGTCTTCCAGGAAGGAAAATGGCAACCAAAAAACCCCTTAATTTAATAGCTGGAGAAAAGTCAGGCATCCAAGCACAAAGCAACATCACTAACCAAACAGGAAGCCCATATCTAACCTGGTAAAAAAACTCACTTTTCAATTTACTCATAAAGCATGCCCCAAAAATCATGCCGCTTCTTAATTAATGATGCATTACTATAGCATTCAAAAATAAACTTACGGTTTCTTTCAGCATTTTCTCTACGAACATTTACACCCGCCATTGCCACTATTTTATTCGCTAAATCGTAACTATCACCAGGAACCGCCATCGATTCAGTTTCAAGCACCTCAGGAATACCTCCCACGTCACTGCCAATACAAGGCAATCCCATAGCCATAGCTTCAAGCAACGCCCTAGGCATACCTTCAGTGAGCGAAGGGATAACGAAAATGTCATTAGAAACTACCGTTTGGAAAAGAGTATTTCTTTCCGTAATCCCTCCAAGAAAATCGACATCAAGCTGATTTTCATTTGCATAACGCTCTAGACGCTCACGATCGCTTCCATCACCGATTAATGTCAAATTCACATCTATCCCTCTTGTCCGTAGCTCAAAAAGGGCCAGAAGCAATATATAGTGGCCTTTTTCGCGCTCCAGCCTGCCTACTGATACCAGCGAGATGGAATGCCCATTTGAATTCTCGTACGACTTCTTCTTAATTTTAATCTCATCAGAATTAAAACTAGAGAAGACGAAACCTGGGCGCTCACTACCATAAAGATCACGACAATAATTGCTAACAAAGCTATTTGCCTTTGAATAGCGGCCTTGAAGTCGCGCAAACCAATCAGAAAAACTTGCAATCAAGCGATATGGCAATCCCGCCCCCATCAGACCAACAATGCCGTCTTTAATATTTCCCGGGTACTCTCTAATAAACCGCTTCCCAAACAGAAAGATAAAAACAAATGCCAAGTTAGAAATATTTCCACTTCGCAGCAAAAAGTAATCATTATCCCGGACAACATTAAAAACACTTACAATCAAAAAGGGAAGATTAATTAAAAAAGATTTTACCCCCTTATAATAAGGAATATCGCGAAAAACAACGCCCTCACCAGAACATCTAACGAAACTCTCTTCAACTTTTGAAACTTTCTTAACTCTTGCTACAACCTCGACCTTATCAAAAAAAGAGAGATAATCTTTCCAATATGGATACGGGAAGCTCAGAGCAGTGTATACATCATCGCCCACACGGTAAAACCTATGCTCCAAACAGACAGCAATTTTTTTGAACTCACGAGAAGCCATTACGAGCACCATTACTGGATAAAACAAACACGAACAGGATAATGAGCACCCCATTCTTCACAAAGAAGAAAAAGAAATTTGACAGGTCTGAAAGTGCAAAAAGAACCAATGCATTTGAAAAGAATGGAACCAATAAAATTCTTATATCGCCAGAAGAAATAGATCGGCAGTAATTGTCTAATTTAGAAGAAAAATAACCGAAAAAAAGAAATAAAAGAGGCGCCACAATAGCACCAAAATTCATTAGAGCCTCACCATACAAACCATAAATTCGGCTATTGTAATAACTTGTGAGCTCTGGATTAAAAACATCGCCATAGAATAGCTCCGCCCCAGCGGCATTTTTATCATATTCACCAAATGGGCTTTCTATAAAAGGAACAAGACTAAACAGAGCTGACATGTAAGTTTGACCAAACTTCAGTTCGTAGCCAGGGTTACCCTCCAAATACTCATGCAACACAAATGCATGGACACCGGTGCGCGCAAAATCTCCCTGCGCAATTTCCAGTGTTGGTGAATTCGAAAATCGCCCTGTATCCTCTATCGAGTACCCTTCACTTAAAGCGTCTACACCATAAGTTTTATAGACAGAGTATCCCGCCATGAAAACCAGAACAAAAACTGCACCTGCTAAAAAATGAATCCATCGTAATGGCCTATAATACAAGTGAATAATACCTGCAAACCAAAAAAGCCCCCACACTGTATTGCTTCGGCTTCCTCTCAATCCCCCAAAAAAAATCTTGGCAACAAAGAAAATCACAAAAAACAACAGAAGAAAAAGCAACCCTTTCTGCACATTTTTTTCTTTACAAAAAACAAAGAAGACAATAGCCATCAAAATCGGGAATAACTCAGAAAGCATAAAGAAAGCTCCAAGCCCCGAAAATAATTCTTTGTTATGGGTCCACGCAGTCATATATCCAACCACGCCTCCCATTTTTTGATAGATATAGACTTGGCTAAAAAATGATAACACCAGCAGTAGAGCTCCAGCTCTATAGAAGTTCTTAGACCTGACACGAGTATAAGTCTTCTGCCGATCTTCTTTTAAGCCAAAAAATACCCCCATAAAAAAAAGCATCAAGCAAAACAGATACACAAATGATATTTTTAAGTTCCACTCTTCAAAATCAATTTCTTTAGGAGGCATGGATAAATAGAAACCTGTAGCAGAACTAACCACAGGCGAAAAAACCATACTCCATACAAAAACAAGAGATATTAGCGGTAACGGATGAAAGATAGATCCGCCGTAATCAATACTCTTTTTATATATTACAAGAAGAATAGCAGAGCCCAATAAAACCTGCGGCATGTAATAAATAAAATCCACACCCAGCGCAAGACACCCAACGACGAGGAATAAAAGCAATACGATTACCAGCCACCTATAGCTCATTACTTTCTCTTAAATACCACGCCACTATCAACATCATGATCAACAAATGAAAGAGCACCAATAATCACTTTTGCACCAAGAGTAATACCTCCAACGACTACAGAGCTTGGATATATTACAGAGCCATCACCAATGATTGGGTACCCTCCGCTTTTCATCCCTAAAGTTACATTTTGATAAAGCGTTACATTGCTCCCTATAACTACACCGCCACCGATTACTATACCCACAGGGTGCGGCAGCCGAATGTTATCACCTATAGAAAAGCCCCTACCGACATCGATAGAGTGCTTAAGAATTAGCACAGTTCGCCAGAACCAAAATGTAATCACACTTGCATTTTCTGCAATCCTCAGCAAAAGAACAGCTTGAAATGAAGGATTTAAAATTGCTGGAATCAATTTTTTTATCGAATCATAATGGTTGTAATAGTCATTCCTGATCTTTTTACGAATGCTCATTTCTAACAACCCTTATAAAGAAAGAAAAGAGAACCAAAACACTAATCAGCGAAGCCATCATATATGCCCAGTACTCACCGCCCGGCCCATAAAAAAAAGCAAAACAAAAAGTAATAGCGCCATAATTAAATGCATTATAAAACGAAACACCCATCAACAACTTAAACTTTCTCTGGGAAACCAGAAATCCGTTAAAAACTGTGCTGAAAAAGACCAATGCCCCTGACACTCCGACAACCAGATAAAGAGGCTCATTCAAAATATAAATATTTTTATACAAAAACCCCGTAATCATTTCTCCCAAAAAGTATAACGCCAAGACAAAAACAGCACCATAAGCCAGGATTATTTTGAGAATAAAAAAAACCATTCTATTTTCAACTAATTCCCGACCCTTTAATTTCGCCAACTTGGGAACAGATATTTGCATTAGAGAGTTAACAGGTATTTGGGCAACGGAAACGAAATAAATTGCAACAGCATATATCGCCAAAGCCTCCTCTCCCGAAATATTTTCTACCACAAGTCTTGGCATAGACGAATTAAGTGAAACCGCAAATGTTCCAACCGCAAGAGGAAGAGATAGCTTTACCAATCCAGTGGATTGAAAACTTATTTTTTCCGAAACATTGATCGTTGATTTTTTTAGATCGTAAAAAATCAGAACAAACAACATTGAAATAGGCATTAACCATACACCAAAAAAATCTATGCCTAATTCTGATATATTTAACAATATTAATAAGAAAAGAAATGAAAGCAGCCTAAGAATCTGGGAAACACCATATTTTTCGCCAAGACCTTCCCTCAACCATGCTCCGTAAACAATATCGCTAACCAGGTCAATGAATTTAATTGTCAAAACGAGAAAGCCAATATTTTTTGATTTTTCAAAAACAAAAATCAAAAGCACAGAAAAAACAAGAAAAAGAAACAATCCAAAAAAGCGGGCCTTGAGATACTGCCAATCTGAAAATTCAGACTTAATATCAGTTGCCATTGAGTTTCTTAGGCCAAAAGAGAAAAGTATGCTCAATGGCGTAAAAACAGCTAGGTAAAAGACATACTCTCCCGCTTGGATCAACGAATAGTATTTTGTGAATATCGCCAGCAGTATCCACTGAGATGCAGCAAAAGAAATAGCACCTAGAAAATGAAGCGCCACAGGTTTGCTTTTATTCAAGGAAGCCAATTTACAGCCGCTCCATTCAACAACCTTTTCTAGAAAAAATCAGCAGTACCAGTCGACAGCTGCTAGCACCCCTTTTTCTATTGGGTGAGTAGCTTCATATCCAATTATTTTTTTTGCTTTTTCGATATCAGCTTGCGAGTGCCGAACATCCCCTTCCCTGAAATCAATATATTCAGGGGCTTTTTCATAACTAAACCCTTTATTTACGATCGCTTTTCTCAGCAAGGAAAAAAGTTGATTTAAAGAAGTTCTATCCCCACAAGCAACGTTGATTATCTCAGCGCCGCTAACATTACAAGATGTAGCAGCTAACAAATTCGCCTGGATCGCGTTAGCAACAAAACAAAAGTCCCGACTAGTCTCACCATCACCATTAATAAAAATCGAATCGTTATTTTTTATTGCAGAGATCCATTTAGGGATAACCGCGGCATATGCCCCTTCAGGATCCTGCCTAGGACCAAAAACATTAAAGTATCTAAGCCCAACACTATTAAAACTATAAGCCCTATGAAAAACTCCCGCGTAAAGCTCATTGACATATTTTGTCACCGCATAGGGAGACAGGGGATTACCAATATAATCTTCTTTCTTAGGCAATGCAGGGTGATCGCCGTATGTCGAACTACTTGCTGCGTAGGTAAAACTAGACACACCTTCATCTTTACTAGCTACCAAAATATTTAAAAAACCATCGATATTTGCTTCGTTCGTAGCTATAGGATCATTAATTGATCGCGGAACGGAACCCAATGCAGCCTGGTGCAAAACATAATCTACCCCTGAAACCGCTTCTCTGCAGTCTTCGAGGTTACGAATATCCCCTTCAATAAACTTAAATCGTTTCCATTGGCCTTCTTCAACAAGAGTTTTCACTTCATCCATGTTGTACTGATGGCCAGTTGCAAAGTTATCCAGTCCTACTACGGTTTGATTCAATTTCAGCAGGGTTTCCAGCAGGTTAGAGCCTATAAAGCCGGCAACGCCAGTTATTAACCAGGTTTTAGGGCTGGCTTGCAGATCGGCTTTAACTTGTTCGTAGCGGGAGGTCATGGAGGTTCCTGTTTTGTAGCATTTCGCCATGCGAGCATGGCTCCAACAGATTGGATAGTTCAGTTTCGAACGTTATAGGCGCAAATCTACGCTGTCTTTCGACAGGATGTACTTCAAGTCGTAAAGGACATGCTCGGGCTTACCCAAACCACGGATATCTTTTGCGCCCATATCCTTAAACTGACGATGGCCAACAGCCAGAATAATACCGTCATAGCTTTCGGCCTCCGGTTGTGTCACCGGGGTTATGCCATATTCGTGTTCTGACTCACCGGCATCAATCCAGGGGTCATAAACATCGACGGTGATGTTGTAGTCTTGCAGCTCTTTTACCACATCAACCACGCGGGTATTTCTCAAATCGGGGCAGTTTTCTTTAAATGTGAGACCCATAACGAGTACACGGGCACCATTCACCTGAATGCAGCGATGCAACATGGCCTTAACCAGCTGGCTGGCGACAAAGCGGCCCATGCCATCGTTAATACGACGACCCGACAGGATTACTTCAGGGTTGTAGCCAATCGCCTGGGCCTTGTGAGTCAGATAGTAGGGGTCTACCCCTATACAGTGCCCACCAACCAAGCCAGGGCGAAATGGCAGGAAATTCCATTTAGTGCCCGCCGCTTCCAGAACTTCCTGGGTGTCAATGCCCAGCTTGTTGAAGATCATGGAAAGCTCATTGACCAGAGCAATATTCAGGTCGCGCTGAGTGTTCTCGATGACCTTTGCAGCCTCCGCCACCTTGATGCAGGAAGCTTTATGCGTGCCTGCAGTAATGATAGAGCTATAGAGTTGGTCCACCAGCTCAGCCACTGCCGGTGTAGAACCTGAGGTTACCTTGGTAATTGTAGTTACGCGGTGCTCTTTGTCCCCTGGGTTAATGCGCTCCGGGCTGTAGCCCGCGTAAAAATCTTTATTAAAGTTTAGCCCAGAGACAGCTTCCAGTACCGGAACGCAATCTTCTTCCGTTGCGCCAGGGTAAACCGTGGATTCATAAATGACGATATCGCCCTTTTTCAGGGTTTTTCCGATAGTTTCGGATGCCTTGATAAGAGGGGTGAGATCCGGGCGCTTGTGCTCATCAATTGGCGTTGGAACCGTCACGATATAAACATTGCAGTCAGCCAACGTTGCCACATCAGCACTGAATACAAGCTTTTCAGATTCGGCCAATTCTTCGTCGCTGACTTCCAGCGTCGTATCATGGCCTTTTTTCAGTGCATCTATACGTTGTGCATTGATATCAAAACCGACCACGTTTCTGTGTTTTCCGAACTCCACAGCCAACGGGAGGCCCACATAGCCCAAGCCAATCACTGCGAGTTTGATGTCTTTCAGTTCCATTGATCTTTCTCTAGCTTCTGTCGTTTGCCGATGGGTTCGCCATGCTGGGCATGGCACCTACGGAGATGGGTTCAGGATTCTTTGCTGCTTCCGTATTCGTAAGCGTAGTAGCCGTATTCGTTTGACGCTCTACGCTCCATGCAATTCAGAATCGCGCCTTTGATTTCCACATTATTCTGCGCAAAGCGTGTCAGAGTGATGTCCACTTCTTTAACAGAGTTCACCCCAAAGCGGGTCACAATGAGGCTACTGCCGGCCAGTTGCCCAACAATGGCGGCATCGGTGACAGCCAGAATCGGTGGGGTGTCTACCAGCACGATATCGTACTCTTTGCTCAGGGATTCCATAAGCGACTTGAAACGGTTATGCATGAGCAGCTCAGACGGATTCGGCGGCACCTGGCCTCGTGGGATAAAGGCGAGGTTTTCCATTTTTGTGGCCTGAATAACGGCTTCCTGTTCTTTCTGGCCAGAAAGATAATCGGAAAGGCCTTCATCATTCATGTTGTCAAAGAAACGGTGCATGTGCCCTTTGCGCATATCGGCGTCGATCACCACTACCTTTTGACCGGTTTGCGCCAGTACCGCAGCCAGGTTCGCGGTCACAAAAGACTTACCCACCCCTGGGCTGGGGCCAGATACCATAAGCACCTTGTTACTGGCTTCCATCATGGCGAAATGGAGACTGGTGCGGAGGCTACGCAGCGCCTCAACGGCCAAGTCGTTAGGGGCGGATAATGCAAGCAGCGGTATTGGCTCTTTATTCTTTTTCTGGCGACGGCGCTTCAAGGCTTCCAGTCTATCGACTTTCAACTGATGCTCTGACAAAGGGATTGAGGCATAAACAGAAATCCCCTGCTCTTCCAATTGTTCCGGGCTTTCGATACCACGATTGAAGGCGGCTTTAACTAACACATAGCCAATAGAACCCATGGCGCCCAGCATCGCTGCAAGGATCGCAACCAGCGTTTTTTTCGGTTTCACTGGTTCAGGCTGAACCAGTGCTTTATCGATAATTCGGACGCTACCCACGGTTCCCGCCTTCATAATGCGCAGTTCTTGCACCTTATTGAGCAGGCCAACATAGATTTCCTGGTTAACCTCGACATCACGCATGAGGCGAAGGACTTCTTGCTGGGTCTCAGGCAGCGCCTTGATCTGTTTGTTGAGTTCTTCCTTTTCCTGAATCAGGGAGCCACGCTGTTGGATCAGGGTACGGTATGCGGGGTGTTCCCGGGTGAAGCGGGCAGACACCTCGCTTTCCTTGATTTTCAATTCGTTGATCTTGGCTTCGATGGCAACCAGACGCTCCAGAACAGACTGGGTCTCCAAAGACAAATCCACGGATTCGCTTTTCAAGCGGTAGGCGTTCAGCTTTTCTTCCGCGCTTGTGAGCTTTTCCTTGATTTCCGGAAGTTGTTCATCGAGAAAATCCAGGCTGTTTTCCGCCTCGGCCGACATACGCTTGATGTTCTGCAGCAGATAATTTTCGCTGATCGTGTCCAAAATAGTACGGATGCGTGCCTTGTTCGATCCGGTCATCGCCATGGCGATTATACCAGTGGCCTTGCCCTGTTCACTGACTGAGAGACGAGACCGAAATCCATTCACTGCATCTGCCCTGGCCTGTTTCACCAATGTCAGTGGCTCATCGCCATACGTCCACTCGCCAATATCCAGCTGGATACTGCCATCTTCACTTTTTATCGGGTTACCGACAGCGGCCGCTCCTACTCTTTGATCTTCCAAATAAAGCGTCGGCTGGCCATCTTCCTCCACCAGGGTAAATGCTTTCCCTTGCAGATTTTCCGGCACCCGAAAGCTTTTCACTGTGACGAAGGTTTCACTGTCGCGGTACCCCGCAAACAGGGGTTTGGGAACAAATTCCGGGGCCGCAGCCGGAGCACCGAAGCCGCCAATCAACGGAAGCCTGTCAGGCTCTACGACGATATCCATTTTCAATTGATCAATAACTTCGCCAAGCACCATGCGTGAACGAATAATCTGGATTTCAGCATCCGCGGAAGACTCTTCGGTGAATAACTCATTCAGTTCAGAAAAACCCGGCACTCCCCCCTGCTTGTCTTCCACTTGCAGCAAGGCATCCGCTCTGTAGATCGGCGTTGCCAGCGTGCTATATACCGCCCCCAAGAAAAGGGCAATAAGCGTAGTACCGATAATCAACCAGCGATGATCCAACAACAAACCGAAGAGTTTTTGCAGATCGATTTCATCGGCCATACCACCGGCTTGGGGTTGACGTTTTACTGTGCTTGTATTTTCTGTCATGTTTTTTCTTGCCCTGTTCACCGTGGTGTCATCTCGCCTGGGCGAGGGTTGGGTGGAAATGCGGGTGGCATTTCTGCCCAAAGGGTGTTTTTTCTGTAGGGGCTGGAGTTACATGGCCAGGTTGTTCGCCATGCGAGCATGGGCTCCTACGGTGTTTTTTTCTGCCGCGCTTGGGCGGTTCGCCTTGCGAGCATAGCTCCTACAATTTCTGCGCCCAGGCCTTGGTGGCCTCATTCATCATCGGGTAGATCCGCTCGAACGCATCCCTGCCCCGTTTGTAGGGGTCGGGGATGTCGTGGCCGCCGTTCCAGTGGCTCAGCAGGAAAGTTTTGCCACTGGCTTCCGGGAAGGCCCGGCTAAGCCGTTCTTTCTGGCGGCTCTCCATGACCAGAATCAGGTCGCTGTCGCGGCATAGCTCGCTATCCAGTTTGCGGGCGGTGTGTGCTCCGCACTCCAGGCCGTTTTCTTCTGCCACCGCCCGGGCGGTGGGCTCCATGTCCTCACCCACCAGACCCACCAGGCCCGCCGAGGACACGGTTTTGCCTGGCTTGATCTCACGCAACATGGCCGCCACTGTGGGACTGCGGCAGATATTGCCGTCGCAGACGATGAGGATTCGTTCAAACATCAGTCGCTTAGCACCTCAGCCCGGTCTGCCGCCAGCACCCCGAAGTAAACCGTCTGCACGGTTGGCAATATATTGCGTATCACGCGATTCCAGCGGGCCAGAGGAGCGGCTGTCACATAGACAATGTCACGGCGTTGCAGCTTGAAGCTGTCTGCCAGAATCAGGGCTGTGGCATCCTTGGCGTTCAGTTGGTAAAGGTCGACCAAGTGATCGCTTCCTTCCGGGGCACGGCGCAGAACGAAGATACCTGAGGCATCCGCGCTATCCTGGAGATAACCACCGGACGTGGACAACGCTTCCGCCAGGCTCAGGCCATTGCGGGTCATGGGTACCGGGCGGGCATCCTTGACTTCCCCCATCACGAAGACCTTGTTGTCGTCGTTACGGCCGACATGGACCACATCCCCCGGACGCAACAGCACGTTGTGGGTGGGGTTGCCTTCCTGATAGAGCGCACGCAGCGACAGGCTGTACTCATTACCGTCCCGGGTGAGAGACACATCGGTCCAGTCGGAGAACTCTGTCAGACCGCCAGAGGCGTTGACGGCATCCAGCAGGCGCAGGGGGACATTGGTGACCGGATACGCGCCGGGCTGCTTCACTTCACCGGAGACATAGACTTTCTGGCTACGGAAGGCAGCGATGGTCACATCTACCTGCGGGTCTTCGATGTACTCGGCGATGCGTTCGGCAATCAGGTCACGAATCTCGGTGACGCGCAGACCTTCAACTTTGATCTTGCCCACGTAGGGATAAAAGATGGTGCCGTCATTGTGGACCCAGTTACCGGATTCCGAGGGACTACGCATGGAGCCGGCCGGAATCGTAAGTTCCGGGTGATCCCAGACGGTAATTTGCAGCACATCACCCAGGCCGACTTGGTAATCGTAATCCTCCGGCTCCTGAAGAAGGACCGGCGCAGGCTGGGCTGCCGGCTCCTCGGAGGCCTGAAGGATGCGGGTGTTGATGGTGTGTACTTTCACAACATCCGGCAACGATTCGGCTTCTTCATTGCCTTCGTCTTCCTCGAGAAACCAGCCGGGGGTAGTGGAGATATGGGAACCGGGTACGATTGTGCAGCCGGAAAGCCCCGCCAACAGGGCGGCGAACACCAGCTTGCTCCAGTATGTTTTCATTGTTGCCTGCATGTTTCTCTCTTACCCGTTTCTTTTACCAACTGATGGGCCGGGTCCACTGAAGGCCGGCGGTAAAGCGTTCACGTTCTTCGAAGACCGTTTCCACTGGTTCGTCGGTGGCGGACAGCAGCCAGTCCAGACGCCCCCCCAACATGGGATGCTGAACACGCAGTTCAGCCAGGGAAATATCCTGCTCTGCAACGGACTGCAGGGTTGCGGCACCGTCCTCGGCGATAACAGCACGTATTGTGCCGTCCTGATTCAGGGTAGCGCGAGACAGATTCAGCCCAAGCGTGACGCCGTTGCGGAAAAATTGCTGTAGGCCGAGTGTGACGGCGCGGGCATCCCCTTCCCAGGAGGTCGCCATGTTGCGCCCATAATGACGAAAACCGGAACGGTAGGTGCCGTGCTCGTAGGCGGTATTGAGCCGGCGCTCGCTGATCCAGCTGCCTGCCACGGTTTCCGTGGCCTCCAGGAAAAAGCGCTGGGAGCCATGCCCAAGACCGGTAACCATATCCAGACCGGCCAGAGAAGAGAGCTTGGAGGGGAGCCCCCCTGCTTCATCTTCGCCCATGAACTGCCCATAAATCCCCACTGGCACATTGCCGGGGTTCAAGGAGAGGCGGAAATCAAAACCGGCAATCTGGTTGCTTGGGTCTTCGCCTTCTTTTAAGCCCGAGGTCTGGCCATTGTCACGGCCGATGACGGCATTCCAGAAGGCATCCAGATCCTGCGGACGCCCTTCCCCCCCCCACTGGGCCAGCCGGGTCAGGCCGATTTGCAGGGAGTCGATCGGACTGAACACGAAACGCCCACCCAGCAATAGCGCCCGGGGCACCGCACGGTCGTTCTCAAGCTGCCCCACGATAACCTGCAGATCCCATGGGCCAATCCAGCTTAACCAGGGGCTCTCCGGTGCCAGGGGCATCTGCCTGGAAAACCAGAGGCCGGGTACCGGGCGGGCATTATTGGAAAGGGCCAGGGAGCTTTGCCAGCCCGGCCCCCACCAACGGTCGATAGCGCCAACACCCAGCTGCCAGTTGCCGACGATGCCGGCCAGGTAACTGCCGTCGGCCCGTAAATGAATGTCGTCGCGCTCACCATCCACATAGCCCACCGACAGGTTTGCCGCCCAATGCTCGCCCATGCTGTAGAGGGCAATCTGGCCGGTGGCTTCATCTTCAACCTGGGAGGAAAAGCTGGTGTAGAGCGGCTCCTGGGTGGCGCCGCCCAGTGTCAGCTCGGCGCCCGTGGTGGCCTGCTGGGTGGCTTCCAGGGCTTTTTGAAGATATTCGGAATGCTGATTGCTGCAGGCACCGGCATCAGCGGAGGGGTGTTGTGCCTTTGCCAGGCGATACCCTTTCATCAGGGCAGCCCAGCTTATTGGCCAGGATAAGGTAACGCCCTTCAGGCAGCCCTGGCTTTGCAAGGCTTCAATATGGTGGCGGGCTGTTAGATCGCCAGCCTGGACCCAGGGGGTGGCAGCCTGTGAGGAGGCACTGATACCAATACACAGGGCTCCAAGCCAACGAATTAATCTGGGAGGTAACCGCACTAGGACGTCCTATCCTGATTGTTGTGCATAACAAGGGGCGCATTATGCGTGCTTGATCTTGTCAGCTATATGACAAGGGGCCGCATTTTACAGTTTGTTTACGGGAATGCGAACGGTTTACGACGACCACCGTCAAGAATTCAGCCGGATGCCTGAGGCAAGCCAGTAAATAGTAGCGTAGAGGTCTGGGGGGCGATGAGCGTCTTGTCTGACAAAGCGGGGAACTTGCGCCTGAGCGACTCGGCAGGTTTACCAAACCGTTGGAGCCTTGCTTGCAAGGCGAAGGGCTGGAAGCCGGCGCCGTGCCTGGTCCAACGTTTTCGCTTTGCGAGCAAAGCTCCAACGGATTTTGGGGTTGGCCGGTCTCGGTTATTTTGACTCAGAGCGCCTCGAGAGCTTCCGGGATCGGGGTTGGGCCGGCAATAACGTCGAATTCCTTGTTGTGCAACGCACGCCGGGCGGTTTCCGAAAGGACTTTCGCCACATCTTCGCGGGAGATATCACCAAAATTCTTCAACTTCTCGGCAATTTCCACTTTCCCCAGGGGAGGCTCCTCGGTGAGCCGGCCCGGGCGGACGATGGTGTAGTTGAGCCCGCTGGCACGCAGGTGGTCGTCGGCCTTGCCCTTGGCAACGAAGTAATGACGCAGCTTCTCCGGGCCGGATTCCGGGTCATCGGCGCGCATGGAACTGACCATGATAAACCGCCCTACCCCTTGCGCTTTGGCCTGGTCGATCAGGCTGATGGCACCGTTCTGGTCCACATCGATGGTTTTCTCCGGGCCGGTATGGGGCCCGGAGCCGGCCGTAAAGATGACCACATCCTGGCCTTCCAGGGCCTCACTGCAGTCACCCTCCAGATCTGCCTCCACGACTTCATGGGCACCCAGTAACGCCAGGTCGGCTTTCT
>Ga0207917_1000063_pt1 | contig 20884 bp, 15 predicted proteins | sample DeeseametaMP0556_FD_184208 | JGI IMG/M metagenome (GOLD analysis project Ga0207917, IMG submission 184208) | Marine microbial communities from the Deep Atlantic Ocean - MP0556 (SPAdes) | ecosystem: Environmental > Aquatic > Marine > Oceanic | place: South Atlantic Ocean | collected 2011-01-23 | reverse complement strand
GCAAACAGTACGGCGAGAAAATCGACACCACCGCCAGCCGCTTCGTGGACGAAATGCCCCAGGAGGATATCGACTATCTGGGCATCGGCATTCAGAAGGATGAAGCCAAGGAAGATGCGGTGGCAGAAGCCAGCATCGCCAATCTTCGGGCGTTGCTGGATTAGCAGGCTGCAGAAAGGCTCTCAATACTCCGGGTTTTTCCGTGAAGAACAGAGCGTAATGGAGTAACGCCAGTAAGGTTAGACTACAGGCTTTACACAGCAAATAGCCGATGCTTTATTGCATCGCTAAGGAGCTTATAAACCCGCGATTATTAACGATGCAACTATTACTTTCTACGATAAAAAGGATTTTCAGAGGCTCCCTCGCATTCAGAAATGTAAACCAAAGCGGCTCACGCCCCCGCGGGCCTTTTTCGCCCTAAAGCGAACGCCCCTCCACTGAAGCAATGCGATCATCACAACTCCTCCTGCAACCACAATGGACCATGCCAGCTTCTTCCTCCCTCTTCGGTAATGATCCGGCATAGCAATTACCCAAACACCCAAAAAAGCTGCCAAACCAGCAAGATACCAATAGCCTTTCAACAGCTCACCCGTTGCAACCAACCAAAAAAAAACGATAAGCAGTATTCTGAAAGTCAGGCCCAATGATTTCATTTTTTACTCTTTACAGCTCCACTGTTCTATGAAAATGATGAAATGATCCCCGCAATGAAGAATGACGCCCAAATTGCCATCCTTGTCGACGCGCGTTCCCGCGAAGCGATCCTCGTCCATAGTCAGGCCGGTGGCTTTGACGTTGCGGGGAATGCCGTAGAAGTAGACCGGAGACAGGCTGGTTTTGAACAGACCATAGCTGGGGGCACGGTAGCCCACACTGTGGGCCTGCTTTTCGCTAATCTTGTCCTGTATATCATTCAGAGCGAAATAGCTGAGTATGGTGCTGTAGAGCAGGTCACCGACTACCTGCCGCTTGGTCAGGCCTGCGAAGTCTTCCGCTTCCAGTTTCTGTCGGGTGCTTTCCGGATTGGTTTGCAGGGACTGGGCCTGAATTTGGCTAATCACTTGCAGGTTAAGCGCCAGGGCACGGCACTACCTCGAAAAAACCACTACAAAATGACTGCCTTGCGTTATTCTGAATATCCGCCCCTCTTCCCCCTTATAAAAAATCGTCGAACAGAGGGGAAAATTTCCTTATCATTTAACAGCGTACTTACCCTTCTTAGAGCAGCTATCCATTGAACCAAATAGCAGCTCAATTACCTATATCCAAGAATATAAAACATAGGAAAAAAATGCGCTAATCAACGCTATTAGCATATGAATGAGCGCCCCAGAAGCTGGCCCAAAAGCATAATTTTTAGTGACCACAGAGTAGACTATGGCGCCAATTATTATGGGCGCACTAACAACATAGAGGTAATTACGGACGCTTACCTCATATACAAAATACTCAATAAAAAAAAGGCTGAAAAAGACACTCAGCAGTGAAAAAGACTCTATAAAATCACCAAAACTCCACTTAGAGTCTACTATTTTTTCCACCCCATAGAACCTTCTCAGTATTCTTGAAAAACCTGGTTTCTTCATCTACCTCCCCGCGCAGCAGCACAGCCTGTTGTTGCCATAGCAATCAGCATCTCATTTATCATATTCATGAACATACTAAACATAACAATCAAAGCCGCAACAACCAATGGATCAATAAATGAAAATGCAACAGCCAACAGGAACGTGCTCAGAAAGCCATTTAAGTACGCAATAAATCCAGATATTACGCCCGCAGCCAAAGCCCCACTATAGGGATCCAGCACAATATAGCCGGAGGACTGGCTCCCAAAGAAATTCACCGGCCTCTCATGGGCAGTCACTTCCTTGCCCGTATTTATCGAGTTACGGATATCCGTCTCAACTTCATCGGACAACTCGATACTGGCCAGACTCCCCTGGGTAATCGTCCAAATTTTCTGTCCTTCCGCTGCAGCCAGCTGGATGGCTTTGACGTTGCGAGGCATACCGCAGAAACAGATCGGAGACAGGCTGGTCTTGAACAGACCATAGCTGGGGGCGTGGCAGCCCACACCGTGGGCCTTCTTTTCACTAATTTTGTCCTGTATATCATTCAGGACGAAGTCTTCTGCTTCGAGTTTTTGCCGAGTGCTTTCCAAGTCGGCCTGCAAGTCTTGGGCCTGGCTCTGACTGATGCCTTGCAGATTCAGCGCCAGGGCTCTGCATTCGCCGGCAGCGGTTTCGTTCTGACTGGTACGCCAGCACTGGTTGGGTTGTCAGTAGCTCATTCTGGATTTCAGCTCGGGCCCCATGGCGGTATTGGTGGTCGCTGTGACCAAGACCCCGAATTGGCGCACATTATTTGATTAGCGCATTTAAGCCTGTCATTTTATTTTTCAAATAAAAAAATCATCCTTCAAAAATCATAATATCTGAAACAACATTCTCATTGAAAAAACAAATGCCATAAGACAAACAAGTTCAAGCTCTCTTATAACTGTTAATAAAAAAATAGCGAGAAATATCACTATGCATACATTAAAAAATGAGAACAGCCTCCAATAAACATTCTTATCATCTGAAACCTCATACGCCACACCAGTATACTTACCATAAACAAAATCAACTTTTTTTCCGATTATTTCATCAGCCACTTCAGAGGGAACCGAAAAGTTCACTCCATTTATTGCAGCCTCCGCATCCTCAAAATCCGAGAAACGATACGCTTTATACCACGGCGGAGAAAACCCTTCAGACAGAACTACGACCTCTCCCTTTTCAACACCATCAAAAAGACAGCGCTCCATAAATAAAAAGGCATAAACAAGAACAACCAACAAGGAAAACAAATAAACACCCCATAAAGTAAAAACTCCTATATTTTTATTTTTCACAAATCACCCTAAACACGCATACTTTCTTGCCAATTCGTTAATCTGAGACTGAAAAAGACCCACCATCTCGCCTATAATCAGGGGAATAGCGGCCCTCGCAAGCTCTGCCGACCGAATTGGTTGGTATAGAGCTGGTAACGGAATCTCCAGCGCAGGTTGTGCGGCAGCTCAGAGGCGACAAGCTTGCGAGTCATTAATTGATAAGGCAGCCTGGCGGCCAGCCTTCCTCTTCGTTGATGATGCTTTGCCGATAGATGGTCTGAGCCAGACCTTCGGCATCGAAGGGGGACTTGCTCTTCCAGAGCCATGCCCTCCGTATACTCGTATTGCTTGAAGCTGGCATCCATGGGCACCCAGCTATCGCCCACGCTATGTTTGGCGCCACGGCTGGGGTGATAGTCAATCCAGGCCTCTACCCACACATGCTCCAAGTTGATATGGGTGATTTCCCCTCCGCTGACCATGCCAACATTGGGGATGCCGCCCTGCCCAGAAGATCGCTGCCGGCTTGTCATTTATTATTTTTATAATTTATTATCGTCCCAAAAAAGAAAGCAATACAAAGTACTATATTTACTACACCCCCATGCCCTGAAAAAAAATAGATGTAAAACTGATAAATTGCGCTTATTAGGAGAAAAAATTTAAGCACCACATTATTTTTTTTGTATTAGAAACAATCACCTATCCTCCCAGACATGCCTCTCGACTACCATCCATATCAAGAATAGCATTGCCATAGCCCAAAATTGCTAAAATTGACCCAATAGCCGCCTGCAAAGAGCCAAAAAGCGGCATCAAAATGAGGCCAAGCGGAGTCAATCCCGCCAACAGCCCAGCAAACAAGCACTCTCTATCAAAAGTCGCTCCTGAAAGAAAAATATCTAATAGCTGGAAGATTCCAGCGTGAACAAGAACAGAAAGAAACAAAGGAAGCGCCAAACCACCAGAAAATGACAACGCCATCACACCAGCCACAGCAATTGCCATCCCAAGAAGTAGGCCAGCCAGATATGAACCATTCTCCCCACCCTCAATCAAATAAGCCCCAGCCCCACTATAGGGATCCAGCACAATATAACCGGAGGACTCACTTCCAAAGAAATTCACAGGCCTCTCATGGGCAGTCACTTCCTTGCCCGCATACACTGAATTACGGATATCCGTTTCCACTTCATCAGACAACTCGATACTGGCCAGTGCCTGATCCAGGTTTCCCTGGGTAATCGTCCAAATTTCTGCCCTTCGGCGGCGGCAAGCTGGATGGCTTTTACCGCACTAATACCATGTGCGGGGGCATCATCCGTGCTGTACATCTGTTCCGGTACCAGGTGTTCCATAGCTGATAGCCGGGCACCACGGGCACGGTTGAACGCCAGCCGGCGTTCCACATTGCCATCCTTGTCGACGCGCCTTCCCGCGAAGCGATCCGCGTCCATAGTCAGGCCGGTGGCTTTGACGTTGCGGGGAATGCCGTAGAAGTAGACCGGAGACAGGCTGGTTTTGAACAGACCGTAGCTGGGGGCACGGTAGCCCACACTGTGGGCCTGCTTTTCGCTAATCTTGTCCTGCATGTCATTCAGGGCGAAGCGGCCAAGGGACGCACCGCCCATAAAAACCACAGAATTATTGCATCACTTTAAGAGTCTCTCTTCTTTTGACAGAAATCGAGAATAAAATAATCAACGGAGTAAAGTAATATCACAACTAGAAAACCAGAGAATAGTGCGAAGTATCCTCCAGCCCAGCTTGCCCCCCAAGATTCAGGGTAAAACTCAGACACCAATATTCCTATTACAGTATAAAAAATGTAAAAAACCTTTCTCATGACAATGAGCATCCTTTATATGCAGCCGCCCCACCAAACAGAGAAATAAACAATTGAACCAACTTGCTTGTTACTCCTGGCAAAAATGTCAACGCCGCCGTCAAAAAAACAACACCAGTATTACAAAGAATCTCGGCTGCTATCACTTCACCTTGCTGCAATTTTACATAAGCAGTCAGCAACAGCATTGCCCCAACCATTAAAAGCGCTAATGATGCAGTGACTGCAGCCGCTGCTGCTGCAGGCAAACCATTAAAGACCAACGCAGTAATAGCTGCTGCAATAACACCCCCGCCTCCCGCTTGCTTAAGGTAACCCCCATTCTCACCACCCTCAATCAAATAAGCCCCAGCCCCACTATAGGGATCCAGCACAATATACCCGGAGGACTGACTCCCAAAGAAATTCACCGGCCTTTCATGAGCCGTCACTTCCTTGCCCGCATATACCGAGTTACGGATATCCGTTTCTACCTCATCGGACAATTCAATACTGGCCAGTGCCTGATCCAGGTTTCCCTGGGTAATCGTCCAGATCTTCTGTCCTTCGGCTGCAGCGAGCTGGATGGCTTTTACCGCACTAATACCATGGGCGGGTGCATCGTCCGTGCTGTACATCTGCTCCGGCACCAAGTGCTCCATGGCCGATAGCCGGGCACCTCGAGCACGGTTGAACGCCAGCCGGCGTTCCACATTGCCATCCTTGTCGACGCGTGTTCCCGCGAAGCGATCCACGTCCATAGTCAGGCCGGTGGCTTTGACGTTGCGGGGAATGCCGTAGAAGTAGACCGGAGACAGGCTGGTTTTGAAAAGACCATAGCTGGGGGCACGGTAGCCCACACTGTGGGCCTGCTTTTCGCTAATCTTGTCCTGCATGTCATTCAGGGCGAAATAACTGAGGATAGTGCTGTACAGCAGGTCGCCTACCACCTGCTGCTTGGTCAGGCCTGCAAAGTCTTCCGCTTCCAGTTTTTGCCGGGTGCTTTCCAGATCGGTTTGCAGATCTTGGGCCTGACTCTGACTGATGCCTTGCAGGTTCAGCGCCAGAGCTCTGTATTCGCCAGCAACAGCTTCGTTCTGACTGGTGCGCCATCCCTGATTGGGCTGCCAATAGCCCATTTCGGATTGTAGCTCGGAGCCCATGGTGGTGTTGGAGGTTGCTGTGGCCACTACCTCGTTGCCTATGGTGAATTCACCGGTCAGATCGATCAGGTAGCCCGGCAAAGTATCGGGAATATCATTGGGGTCGACCTCGCCGTTTTCATCCGGCTCTGGCAAATAGCTGGCCAGGGTCTCCTCATCTTCCGGGGTGGCCGGTTTGAAGGACAGGGCGAGTTTGCGACCGGCCAGGGCTACGGTGGGCTGCTGGATACTGATTAATTCGCTGCCCTGCCGACCGAATTGGTTGGTATAAAGCTGGTAACGGAATTTCCAGCGCAGGCTATCTGATAACTCGGAGGCTACCAGCTTGCGTGTCAGCAATTGATAAGGAAGCCCGGCGGCCAGCTGCTGGTGGATCACTGTCTTGATGTTCTGAGTGCCCAGCACCTCCCCTACCGTCGCGTCAGGTGCCTGGTTTTCCAGAAAGGCCTCCAGTTGGGTGCGGTAATCGGAAAAGGCATCTTCCATGGCCTGCTGGGGCACGCCCTGCACCCAGCCCTCCTCTTCATTGATGGTGCTTTCCTGCTCAATGGTCTGGGCCAGACCTTGAGCATCGAAGGGCACTTGCTCTTCCACGGCCAAGCCCTCGGTGTACTCGTATTGCTTGAAGCTGGCATCCATGGGCACCCAACTATCGCCCACGCTATGTTTGGCGCCACGGCTGGGGTGATAGTCGATCCAGGCCTCCACCCACACATGCTCCAGGTTGATATGGGTGATTTCGCCACCGCTGACCATGCCCACATTGGGGATACCGCCCTGCCCCAGAAGATCGCTGGCGGCTTGCGGGGTGTTGACGTTTCCTACCCAGTTCATCACCTGGTCGGCAGGCATTTGTACGGTACCAAACGTATAGCGGGCAGGGATGTTGGCGGCACGAAGCAAGGCAACCAGCAAGCTGGCTGTGTCGTAGGCATTGCCCTTACCGTGTTGCAGGGTGTAATCCGCACCCTGGATGGAACCATGGCTGGGAATAAACTCGATATTGTTGCGAACCCACTGGTAGATTTTCACCGGATCGTGATCCAGCGCTTCCGCCTTTGCACGGATGGCATCGGTGAGCTGGGCGTCCAGCGTGGCGGCCAGGTCCTCTTCCGTGGGGCCTCCGGGTTGTCCGAGCATGTCGGGGGTAATGACGTTACTGGCCAGTTGCACGCCACGTTCGAATAGGGGAAGCGCATTCCTGGCGCTTAATTCTCTGGCCGTGAACGCCGGTTCCGGGGTCAGGCTCGGGTCAGGGGTACCCCAGGGCAGGTTGTTCGGATCGAAAGGGTCACGGGGTTTTTCCAGGGTGAAGCTGTCCATCCACTCTTTCAGCGATGCCGCCGCGTCCTGCTGCTCCTGCAGACTCTCTGCTTCCAGCATGGCAGCCATCCGAACTTGCATGGTCTGGTAGCGTTCCCGGTATTGTTGACGAGCCTCGGCGTGCCGCTGCTGGATTTTTTCCGGTAGCTGCTTTTCGCGCAGCCGCTTGGCGGTGGTATCAAACTCTTTCAGCGCCTGCTGATGCAGATGCTCGGCCCTGCCAGATAGCCAACTGAGATCGTCCACGCCTTCCAGGGTCAGCTGGCTCAGCCCTATGGCTGAAAGCATGTTATCCAGCATGCCGCCTTCCTTGGCCAAACGCTGGTCAATCACCGCCTTGCGGTCACGGACCCTGTCACGAACATGCTTGAGCACCTGATCCAGATGCTGGTTCTTCGCTTCCCAGCGAGCCTGCTCGGCAATGTCCTTCTGGCGCTCTACCTCCAGTGCGACTGCCCAGGATGGCCAGATCACTCCGTTGAGAAGGAACAGTACTGCCGCCATCGCGATGGTGCGGGCAAATCGGCCGGACTCACGGATTTTCTCCATGGCTGGCGCGTCTACGTTATGCACCTTTTCCCCGTGCCCCATGAGTCCATTCCCCCGTAACATACGCTTTGCCTCGATTCTTGTTCCGTTCATAACACTCTCGCCCCCCATTAGCGGTTCAAGGCCCAAATTGCCCAATCCAGATCTACGCGTAGCAACGGGGCATCCGGGTGACTTGAGCCTGCCAGCGCCGATGTGGCTTTCAGGGCCTTTTTGATGGCGAGGGCTTCGTGCCCGTGATTATTGGCCACCACCGCCATTTCCAGCAGAAGCGCCGCTTTCTTCAGTTTCAGGTCAAGCAGGGACTGACCGTAGGCCGCCTGTACGGCCTGGGTCACTTCCATGAGGGTCTGGGTGTCCGGCCCTTCCTGCAGTGGCAGCATTTCCGATAGCGTCAGCGAGGCACCGCTACCAAGGCTGGCCGTCACCTCCGCGCTTAATGCGGCCGAGCCCTGCGAGAAGTTCGGAACCAGCCAGGCGTGCAGATTACGCTGCTCGGCTTCACTCAAAGCCAACTGCCAGGACAAGGGACCATTCTGTGTGGCAGGCAAAGTGTTCAGCACATCGCCACCTGAAGACATAGCCAGATCTGCCTGTACATCGACAGCGGGCCCCGTGTTTTGCAACGACAGCGTGACAGGGAACACTGTGCCCGGGCGATTTATCAGATTTTCTGCTGTGGTGTATTCCAATGCCCGCGACAACAACCCGGCATGATGCTCACTGCCACCTTCGGCTACCGCTTCGGCCAGCAGGTCGTACCCCACATACACAGCCTTCCCCTCGCCGTAATCACGATAGGTAACGGCATCGTGCTCACTGGAATAAGCCAGACACTGAAGCGAATGGTCACTGACCCCCTGATACAAGGCAGCAACATTGGCTTGGTGATGATGTATGCGCGGCAACCGACGATCCAGAGCCAGTGGCAGGTAGGTCGGTTCGGAGAGCGGGGATTGCATAAATTCCACGCCATCCGCCCTGTGGCCATCCCAACCCAGCAGACTAACCAGATAGTTGCCAAGCAGACTCTCATGTGGATGGACCCCCAGGGTCTGATACAGGGGCAGAGTGCGCGGCCTGTCACCGGCAGCATACACGAGGCCATCGCCTCGATTAACCGCTTCCCGCAGTTGCTTGGCAGTCCAGTGTCCTAACGGCACACGGTCCGCCAGCAACAGATACTGCTGATAATTTCCCGATAGCAAGGCATCACGGAAACTATCCAGAGAATCCACCAAGGTGTAGCTGTAGCCATTTTCCGTCAGGAAGGCGTCCAGCCATTGCTGTTGCTCTACCAGTGATGGTGTTTCCGGATGCCCCTGAGCATGCGAGGCGCTCTGCGTTTCCGCAACATTGATATCCACTACTTCAAAATCGCCCAGCTTCTGGCCAAGCGCCGGAAAATACCCGCACTTGAATCCGGTCAGGCCGGTTTCCAGCTTTCCTTGCAGGAAAAGGAATATGGGGTACTTGGCGACAATATTGTGTTTGCCGCTTAGCAGCGCCGAGCCGGATACCCGCACCTCTACGGCCTCCCGGGTCAGGCTGGTCACCGCCACATTCATATCGGCCCTGATATTGCTGTCTAGCAAGTCGGTAAAGGCTTGAGGTGTCGATGCCTCCAGATCAAGGGTGAAGAAGAGGGAATTTAGCGCCTTCACGCTTACCAGTGTGCTAGCCGATAATGGCTTCGGAAACTCTGCACGCAAAGTCAGCCAGTCGACAGCGGCACAGGTATCTTTCGGCTTATCAGCCAGCACCAGCAATCTCGATTTCCCAGAGACGGAGAGCGTGGTTTGCAGAGAAATGGGCGGTTCCTCTATCTGGAAAACCGCATTGTCTATATCGCGTTGCTCGCCATTTTCTTCCACCTGCAGGGCGCAGGCATGGCGAGTCAGATTAAAGCCTGCCGTACCAAACACATCCGAGAAAGTGATTGTTCCACCTGGCTGCAAGCTCACTGTTCGTGTATCGCGATGCAGCTCGCCCTGGTTATCCACATCCAGTCGGGTGTTGATCACTGTCAGGTTCTGTATCGCCTCGCTGCTGATATTGCGGAGCGTGAAATCACAGGTTTGCGGATCCCCCTGGTACACGTTAGCAGCGCGGGCCTGGACCTCTCCGTCCACAGCTCTGATTGCGCTGATGCTGATGGTAAATGCCTGCCTATCACTGGCCAGTACATTCCCATCATCGTCAACCAAGGTGCCTACCACTTCATAGTTGCCGGCACTCACACCTTCCAGAGACAGGTTTTCGTAGAGCTGCATAACCTGGCCGATCGCCAGACCAGACAATGCATATTCTTTATTGAGCAGCACATTTCCGCTTTCATCACTGACAATCAGACGATAATTGGCTGGCTGTATCAGTGTGCTACTACTGCTATTGAGGAAGGTGTTTTCGATAACTGCTTTATCGCCCTGGTAGTAATCGGGTTTATCGGTACCTACACCCACCGTGGCCACAGGAGCAGACACATCCCCGCCTTCCCGGATAGAGAAGGGCACCACCTGGGAGTCAAGTCGTTCTCCACTCTGGCTATACAGTTCGGCAATGGCCTGGTAGTCACCGGCCAATGTCACCCCACTATTCCAGACCGCACTCACTAACCGTTGCTCACCGGATGGCAAAGCAGGCACCGGCTGGTTGCCAAGATTGGCAACCAGCGCGCCGCTACTATCGAAAATGCTATATTGCACTGAATAGTCTGCTTCTACCCCGCCGGTATTGATCACCAGGGAGTCCAGGTTCAGATCTTCGGTGGGAGCGAGCAAGCTATCAGACAGAGTCAGCGTGAGCGACCCTCTGCGTGCGGCCACTTTCTTCTGAGTGAGATTATTGGTGTTATTACATTCTGCCACCTGACCCTCAATAGAAGCACGGGCATAAAGAGTGACACCCTGCAGCTGATCAGGATCAATATCGTCCATCACCGCATTTTTGTGAGCGCCGCTTTTAACTCCTCCACCAACAATCAAGTCACCAATTTCTGTGCCAGTGTCAGGGTGGCCATCAAACAGCGTGATATGGATATCCTCTGAAATGTCGGCAGATCCCGCATTACCAATAACCATGGCAACCGAGGCCAGCTCTCCCACGCCGTTGTCCACGAATTGAAGGGCACCAAGGGTCAAATCAGGGATCTTTGTTTCTTTTGCAACTTTCGAGGATATGCCTTCGATGTATTCCTCATAGCTATCCACCATGAGGACAAAACCGCGCTCGCCTCCAGCAGGTTTAGGAAATACTATATAATTTAAAAGGCTTTCATTAGCACCTCTACCAACACCAATGGCGTTGATCACATCTATTCCAGCATTCTTAGCTCTCTCTGAGGCTGCCATTGCAAGCGCTTGGCTGGACTGGCCATCCGTTGATACATCAATCACCTGCAACGCAGTATCAGGGGTGGCATCACTCAATACCTCTGTGGCCCTATCAATACAATGATGAATTGCCGTTCCGCCCGTGTTTCTTCGAACTGACCGAATCGAATCAGCCAATCCAGAAACATTATCTTCTTCAACTATTGTTGGTTCAATTTCAAGATAACCGTTATTACTAAACTGAAAAAGAGTTAACCGCATTGAACCATCTCGCGGCACAATATTCGGATTTTCGATAGCCCGCGCAGTTCCCTCTAGTTGCAAAGTGAACTCTGGAGAACTGACGCTACCGGAAGAATCGAGGCACAAGGCCAGATCCAGGTAGGGCTTCTGATTACTGGCACACTCTCCAGCCGTACTTTCTATATTGTTGGTCTCTGATAGCTCAGAAATAACCTCGCCCGCATCAAGCAGGATATGTAAAGGCGCATCACGGAACGGCAAATCACCCTGAACCGGAATACTGATTCGCTGAGTGCCATCGACCTCCAGCATTGCCTCAACGTCGGTTTCGCCAAGTACCGGATCATGGTCCGGACTAAAGGCACCATCACGGTCTGCATCGCTGAACGCCCGCACAGCGAAAGGCTGCGTCAGATCAGCATTCCCGCGATTAATAATCACAACATCAAGTTCACCTGATACTTCGAAGGTATCCGGGTCAGACAGCAGATCTCCAGACTGGGTGCTTTGTACTGCAAGATCGGGCAACAAGGCATCGATCCCCGGTTGGCGGAGACGGACTTCACCCAGATCAAGATCACCACCCGTTGCGATGACAACAGGGAACGACAGGGGCTGATAGTCCACTTGTGAAAATTCGAGCGTGTATTCGCCCAGAGACAGACCTTTCACCTCGAAACGTCCGGAGGAATCCGTCATGGCCTCGCCGGCCACTGTCGAAGATGAAACCTTCACCTTAACCAGAACCCCCTGCAACGGATTCTGAGTACGCACATCCACCACCTTGCCGCTGATACTGTTCACTGCACTATCCAGTGGCACCAGCTCCAGCTCCCCCAGATCATTGATAACACCCGCCTCTACGCGTGCAGTGGCGCCAGTAGCACTATAGCCGGAAGCGGTAATGCTAATTTCTACCTCAGCCGCCAAAAGCTCCCTGAGCTGAAAGTACCCATCACTGTCGGTAGTAACTGTTACCGGTGCAGTACCATCCAGGTAATCGACAGAGACTTGCGCCTCCACAACCCCCCGACCGGTAATCGCGTCAATGACAACCCCTTGGAATCCACCCGGCTGCTGTTGTGGTGCATCGCCAGTGGGGGCAAGCAGCGGTGAAAACTCCACGCTGGCCCCGTCAGATACTTCTGCTTCAGCGGATACACTCTCAAAACCTGCTGCAGACACCCCCAACGTCAGGTTGCCTGCTGGTAACGCCTCTAGACGATATTGACCCTGTGCATCCGTAGTGACCGATTTGGCAACACCTTGCACTTCCGCGCTGACCATTGCACCGCTAATTGAGGCTCCCTGGTGACTGCTGCTGATGGTGCCAAAAACACTCACGCCCTCCGGCACCGACACCTTCAATCCGGGGGAAAACAGCAGAGTTTGGCCGGCCGCCATTTCCGCATTACCGGTTACTGACTCATAGCCTTGCGCTGAAGCGGTAATGCTAAGCGGCCCCGCCGGCACCTCACTGAACAGGTAGGAGCCATCAGTCGCCGTACCAGAGGAAAGGCCCGTGCCGGTCAACGTTACCGTTGCCTGCTCTAACGGAGCCCCGCTATCCCGATCCGTGATGGTGCCCCGAACAATGCCGGTTTGAAGCGGCTCGCCGGTATCCGGATCGGTTTTCTGGATACTAAGTGCCAAGGTCCCAAGATCACGTTTTTCGCCAGTTTGCAGGACCGTGTTGAGCACCAGGGTGCTGTATCCCCCTTTATTCATCGAAAGTTGGTAATGGCCGGGAATCAGACGATCAGCAAAAAAGTCGCCATCTGCACCGGTGACAAGCTGGCGTGATTCAGCCCCGTCAAGCGCAATTTCAACGCCCGAAAGAGGCTGGCCACTCTGGGCATCCACGAGGGTACCGGCAAGGCTTGTTATGTCTGCAGCGGGACGGGACGCCGCTGCCAGCACACGCAGAGCCAGAGCCGTAACATACACATCCTGCTCGAAATCCCCACGCGGGCTCTGCCTGTTTTGCAGCGCATCCAGTGCCTGCTGCAGGGAGGCCCGATCAACAGCCCGCGAAATCAGCGCATACAAAGCCAATGAGGAACTTTCAGTGTCACCCCAGAGCTCACTCTCTTGCTGGGCCAGCAAGAAGTCCTCAGCTGCTTGCAGAGAAGACTCCACATCATAGACATGGCGATAATGCCAAAGCGCATGCATAGCCAAAGCGGTAGTCTGAACTTGTCCCACATCGTCAACCAATGCCCAGCTGCCATCATTATTCTGGGCATTGATCAGATATTGCAGCGCGTAGGCAGCTGGCTCCTGGGTAATTCCCAGCAAGGCCAGTGTTTCCAGTGCGTAGGCTGTACTTAACGGGTCAGGATCATAGCCAGGGAAGGCTCCAAATCCGGAACCGACTCTTTGCCGCTGAAGCAATTGATCCTGCGCCTGAGCAAACTCCTGCTCCAGCACGTAAGCGGTCCGGATACTGCGGGACAGATTCTCTGTGCTTCGGTCTGCATCGACAATGGCCATGTAGTTGACCACACCATTCAAAGCACCAAGAAGACCCGGATCCGCATCAAGCAGACTGATTGTGGCTTCCGTGGTGGACTGAAAAGTGATGGCTTTGGAGGCAGGGGAATCCAGACTGCCATCGGCATGAATTTGATCAACAAGCCACTGCTTTGCCGCTTCCTGGCTGCCCACCCCCGGCACAGGAAAAAACAACAACAGACAGAAAAGAGCCCGAATCCAGCCCCAGATACCTGAACGTGACGCAGCCATGCGATCCCCCGCTTGAAAACCCTACGCTTCTTTTATGAATAAGAAGGCAAAGGCTAACAGCAAGGGGCGAGGCATTATGTAAGATATATCTTAAGGGGACTGTAAGAGTTTTACCTGAAGATGTGGTAAACCCTCATCAAATGAAGAACCGTTTAAACGCCTCGCCTACTTCGCGCCGCTGAGCTGCAGCATGTAGATGACAGCGTTGCGGACTTCCTCGTCGCTGCAGTCGAAGCAGCCTCCACGGGGGGGCATGGAGTTGATACCGGCGATGGCCTCGTTGACGATGGTGTCGAAACCTTCTTCTTCGATTTCGTGGGACCAGTAGAGGCGATGTTCCTTGCCGACTTTGGGAGCGCCAAGTGCGCCGGAGCCGTGGCAGGTGACACAGTATTGGCGGTACAACTGCGCCCCGTCACGCGCCTGCGAAACATCCGCAGCGGCGGCCGGGGCGCTATCGTCGGAACAGGCTGCCAGCCACAGGGCCGACAGCAGGATTCCCAGGGAACGCAGCAAGATTATTGACTCTGCTCGACCATGTACTCGACGGCGGCCTTGATCTCGTCGTCAGAGCAATCCATGCACATCCCCTTGGGCGGCATGGCGTTGAAGCCTTCGATGGCATGCTTGACCAGGGTGGCGTTGCCCTTGGCAATACGGGCGCTCCACTCCGCAGCCACACCGGTCTTGGGGGCACCGGCTGCACCGGTGGCATGACAGGCGGCGCAGGCAGACTGATGCACCTGCTCACCACTGCGCGGACCACTGGCCACTTCTTCTGTGGCAGCGGCAGCGCTGCCGCACTCATCACCCTCGACGCACACAGACCCTACCGGCTCAAGACGCTCGGCGGTGGCTCGCTCGCTGAATACAGAGCGCTCACCCAGCGGGTAAGGGGAGATTTCCTTGGTGCTCTTTGCAGCCACGCTACCGGCGGCAAACAGGGTAGCGACCAGTACCAGGCTGGCAGTCAGCATCTTTTTCACGATTCCACCTCTATTCTCTGTGTTTCGCCCGAGGGCGCTGCGCCGGCGATTATACCCGCTCAGGGCGTAGGGACAAAATGCTTGATGTATCGACTGTGGCCGGGAGTCCTGCGACAGGGGAAAACCGGTGCGCCATGCCATAACTGCCCGGCCCGGCAGCGAACAGGTCTAGTGTATTTCGATACGGGGTAATGACAGGGTGAAGCGGCTGCCTTCGTTGACCACACTGTCCACCTGGATGTCGCCGCCATGGCGTTCGGTCACCACCTTGACGAAGCGCAACCCCATGCCCGCCCCGCGGGTACGCGCGCCGCCGCTGGTGCTGGCCCGGCTAAAGCGCTGGAACAGTCGCTCCTGGAATTCCGGCGGAATGCCCACGCCCCGGTCACGGACCTCACAGACCACGGCCTCCTCCCGGGCATACAGGCGCACGTCCACGGAACTCCCCGCATGGCTGTATTTGATGGCATTGGTGAGCAGGTTCACCATCAGACGCTCGAGCAATTCGTTATTGCCCAGCACCCAGACCTCCTGATGGGGGTCGTAATCAAAGCGCAGGGTGATCTCCGCCTGCTGGGCCTGGATCTGCACCATATCAATGGCACTCTCCACCACATCAAGCATGTCCTGCTCGTTCATTTCCACCGATTCCACCGCTTCCACCCGCGCCAGCTGGAGGAATTGCTCGGCGATGTTCAGGTTGCGCTGGGCATAATGTTGCACGTTGTCGAGGAACTCTCCGAGGGACTGACCCTCACCCTGCTGACGCATTTTCTCGGTAAGCGCCAACACCGATACCATGGGGGAACGCAGGTCGTGTGAGAGGAAATCCAGCATTTCAGAACGGGCCCGCATGGCCTGTTTCACATCGCTGATGTCCTTGAAGGAGATAATCATCATCCGCCCCGGATTGTCACCGGCATGCACCAGCAGCATATCCAGGTAGAGATCGGCTCCCTGACGATTGCGGCATTCCAGCTGGGTACGGCCTTCCGCCAACGCCTGGCATAACAGCTCATCCCAACTGTGTTCTCGCAGTTCCAGCTCTCTGCCCAGGTCTGTGACAGTGGGCTGCCCCGCATCCAGGGCCCCTATTTCCAGCCCCAGCAGAAAGGACGCCTGGGGATTGGCGTAGACGATCACCCCACAGGCATCCGCAATAACCACCCCTTCACGGATTTGCGCCAGGGTCACCTGGAAGAACCGCGTAAGGGCTTCCTGGCGATCCTCTTCCCGACGCAGACGGTCGATATGTTTTTCCAGCACTTCATAGCGGGGCCCGACGGTGGGCGCATGGGTACGCACTCGCACCAGCATGGCTCGCACCCAGTAATCATAGGTGTCCGCATGCAGGGCTTTATGCCAGACCAGGTCCAGTTCGTAGCGGCGGCCGGCATGCTTGAACCGATACTGGCGCGCCAGAGCGCCTTTCCAGGTGGCCGCCGGCAGACTGTCACCACCCCGGCAGGGTTTCTCGCCGCCCAGCAGCCGCCAGGCACGAACCGGTAACACCTGGTCAAACATGCGCCCCATTTGCTCCAGGCTGGATGGCCGTGTCAGCCGCTGGTTCAGGTCACTGTATTCGGACAACCGCTCAAGGGCATGACGCATGTAGGACAGGGAATATTCCAGACGTCGCCAGGTCCACAACGGGTACGCCATCAACGCCGCCGCCATGGCCCCGGAGGGCGGGAACCACAGGCGCAGCACGATCAGCACCACCATGCTTGTCAGCAGGCAGAGCAAAATCACCCCGCCCACCAGGGGAATACTCCAGCGCGGCAGCACATAGGGCAGCAGCAGCGGCGCCAGCAAGGCCAGCATGGTGCCCAACACCAGCACACTGCTCATGGGCAGTTCCCGGATCAAGCGATCCGCGCGCAGGGCATCCAGCAAATTGGCATTGACCTCCACGCCGGCCATCAACTCCCCCTGACTGGCCATGGGGGTGGGCAGCATGTCGCCGAGACCGGCTGCGGTGGCACCAATCAACACGATCTTGTCACGGATCAGCTGTTCCGGGATCAGGTTATCCAGCAGCTCCACCGCCGATACCTGCGGATAGCTGTTGGGCCCGCTGACAAAGGGTAAATAGCGATGGTAACGGCGCACATTGGCCAGCCCGGAGAACTCTTCGCCCTTGTTGGCCGGGAAGGTGTTCTCCGGCAGCATCCCCTCCTGAATCAGCAGGGTCTGGGTGATATGGGGCCACCAGGCCTGGCCGATACCGGAGCGCATATACACGGAACGGGCCACTCCGTCGCTGTCCAGCTCCAGGTCCACATGGCCCAAACCTGCGGCAGCCCGGGCAAAAGGCGCATAGGGCAGGACTTCGATGAGCTGACCGCCAGCGCGCAGTTGCTCCACGTGCACCGGCAGGTAGACATGGCCATTGGCCGCCATGGCCTGCACCAGGGCGAGATCGGAATCCGGGTTGTTGCGGTCCGGCTCGGACAGGATCAGGTCCACCAGTATCGCCCGGGCGCCCATCTCGGTGAGGCGGTTGATCAGCCGGGCATGAACTTTACGATCCCAGGGCCAGCGGCCAATTTCCCGCAGGCTGTATTCGTCAATGCCGACGATAACCAGATCCGGGGAGGGGTCGTCAGGGAGGGTTTTGAGAAGGTTGTCGTAGATGTAGCGATCAATAAAAGACAAGGCCCCACTGATACTCAGCAGGGCACAGAGACCCACTACCAGAAACAGCACCGAAATGTGTTCCGCCAGATAGCGACGCTGATAGGCATTGAGGCGCGAGCGCATCTATTACAGCGCCAGCAACAATGCGGCCCCGCCGAGGAAGACCCAGAGGTCCCATTTGGAATCCTTTTCCGCCACAGGCTCCGGGGCGGCCTCAATGGAGAAATCGGTCCAGCTTTCGTGGCCACGCAGACCATTCTCATCCACCGCACGTACCAGCAGGCGATAATCGCCCTCCGGCAGCGCCTGCTGCCATTGGCCCGCCTGAAGGGACGCCTGCCCCAACAGTGCCTTGTCGTCCTGGCGATACCATTCCAGCCAGTAGCTTGCCGCATCCGATTGGGTGGGCCATACCGCTGTGACGCCCTGATGGGAAGCGGTCAGCTCCACCGACGGCGCAGGCAACAGGGGAACCGGCTCGATAGGCGGCTCATCCAGTCTTGCCAGGGTGGCGAAGCCGGCCTGCACATCACGACGGGTTCCACGAGCGCTGACATCCACCCGGCCATCCACCACCTCGTTGCGGGTGGTTTCACCGGCATCCACACTCACGTAGTACTCGGTACCACGCACCGCCGCCACCGCACCGGGGGTGAAGACCTTGAAAGTGCGATCGTCGTTGCTTGCCGGGGTTACCCGGTTACGGATATTGCCTCGCTCAAGGCGTAGCTCGGTCTGCTCGCCCTGTTGATCCAGAAAACGGCGATAGCGATTCACCACCAGCAGGCTGGCCGGCTTGATCACCACTTCGGACTGGTCAGCGAACTCCAGGCGGGCACTGCCGCCGGCGGCGGTTTCCAGCGCATCACCGAAGGCCACCTGCTCCCCGCTCTGCACTTGTCGGGCCTCGCCGCCGGCGGCGGGATACAGCATCACCTCACCGGTCACCGCAACCACGCGGGCCGGGATCGGCTTTTCCTTGAGCCAGGCGATCGGCACGAGCAGATTCTGGCCCGGTTCCACGCTGTGAGGGTCTGCCAGGGAATTATGGCTGGCCAGATCTCGCCAACAGGACGCCGGTTGCTGGGCAAATTGCTGGCAGACCTTCCAGAGGGTATCCCCGGGGCGCAGCGTGTAATGCCAGTCGTCCGATGCTGCTGCGGCAGTCGTCAGTCCCAGCAGCAAGGCTGCACACAACCAGACCCTCATAGCGTTATTCCTCAATCGGCTCCAGACGGTAACCATGCTGGTAGACCGTCTTGATGCGGTAGCCCTGCTCCGGGCGAATCTGCAGGCTGCGTCTGATGCGGCTGATATGCACATCCACGGTTCGTGATTCGATCGGGGTCATGATGCCCCAGACCTTTTCCAGCAGATGGGCACGGCTCATCAGTTTGCCCACATTCTGGAACAGATAGCTGGCGAGCTCATAATCCTTGTCGGTGAGCTTCACCGGCTCGTCCGCCAGCAAAATCTGCCGTCGCGACCGATCCACTGTCCAGGGCCCCACTGTCAGGGCCGTTTCATCATCCATATCCGATACCCCCGCCCGGCGCCCAAGGGCGGCTATCCGGGCCAGCAATTCCGCTTGCTTGGTAGGTTTGACCATATAGTCGTCCGCGCCCTGGGAGAGAGCCCCCACAATGGAAGACTCGTCGTCACGCTGAGTGGCAAACAGCACCGGCGTGCGGTTACCGCTGGCCCGGACTTCCTCCAGCACGGCATAGCCGTTCATATCCGGCACTTCCCAATCCAGCACCAGGATGTCGAAGGTGTCGCGCCGTAACAGGGACATGAACTCGCGCCCGCTGGCCAGGTGAATACAGTTATGGCCCGCTTCCTTAAGCCAGTGAGTGACAAGCTCAGCCTGAGCCATGTCATCTTCCAGATAAGCAATGCGCACAGTTTTCTCCATCAGTTGGCGGCCAACATCTGCCCGCAGAGGGTACCGATTTATCGGGGGATTCATGGGAAAAGATTGTAAAATGGACAGCACAAGCGTGCGAGCCGAAACTCGCCATCAGGCTGACGATGCGGTCAACTTGAGACCGATAATACCGACCACCACCAGCCCCATGAAGGCCAGCCGTGACAGGCTGGCAGGGTCCTTGAAGAACAGAATGCCCAACACGGTAATCCCCACTGCCCCGAGCCCGGTCCAGACCGCATAGGCGGTACCCACCGGAATGCCCTTCATGGCATAGGACAACATCAGCATGTTCAGGGCGGTGAGCACCAGCGCCGTGCCGATGGACGCCACACCGGGCTGCATCTGAATCCATTTGAGGCTCATGGCCCAGGCAATTTCCACGATCACTGCCAGTAATAGCACAATCCAGTACAGGTTCATCCTGTTTCCTCCGATACACTTGCCTGTTGTTACAGACACGGGCTCGTTGGGGAAACAGCACTGCCGGAAACCCGAAAGAGGCAGACTGCCACGAAATGACTGCCGTGATCGCACGGCGCGCGCAGATTATAAGCATCTGCGTCCACAATGCATCCCATCCATGGACGCCAACGCCACAACCGGCTATCATTCGCGCCCGTTGAACCCCCAAGTTCTTCATCTGCAGACCGCCGGCACTGACCAACCTCATTCGGCTATCTGCAATACGTTTTGCGCCCGTAGCTCAGCTGGATAGAGCGTTGCCCTCCGGAGGCAAAGGTCAGAGGTTCGAATCCTCTCGGGCGTGCCAAATAAAAGAAAGGGGCCTCCCACCCGGGAGGCCCCTTTTTTGTGCCCCATCGCGGATATCACCCAGGCAAATCCTCCCTGTACTCGCTGGGCGAGCAGCCCTGCCAGCGCCGAAAAGCGCGCACGAAGCCGCCGGCGTCGTTATAGGCCAGGTGGGCGGCGACCTCTTCGATTTTCATTGTGGTGTTGCCGAGCAGCTGCAAGGCCAGTTGCCGGCGCTCCTCTTCGACCAGGTCGCGGTAGCTGGTGCCTTCCTGTTCCAGTTTGCGACGAAGACTGCGCGTAGAGAGGGCCAGCTCGCTGGCCATGTCGTTAAGGGTAGCGCCGAGGCCCAGCTCTCCGAGCAGTTTCTGGCGAACCTTGCCGGCGACGCCACTGCTTTCCACGGTGTCCATGCGTTGCCGGCATTGCTGCTCAAGCATGCGAGTGAGCATCGGGTCATAGCCGGGGAACGACTGGTTCGCCCCGGCCCGGCTGATCAGGATACGGTTGG
>Ga0207917_1000051_pt1 | contig 22789 bp, 21 predicted proteins | sample DeeseametaMP0556_FD_184208 | JGI IMG/M metagenome (GOLD analysis project Ga0207917, IMG submission 184208) | Marine microbial communities from the Deep Atlantic Ocean - MP0556 (SPAdes) | ecosystem: Environmental > Aquatic > Marine > Oceanic | place: South Atlantic Ocean | collected 2011-01-23 | reverse complement strand
ACCAACCATACACAAATGATACACGCAGGCTATTGCTCAACAACATAATGGATAATATGACGGCAGAAATCAACTTCATATTACAAAACTATCAATCTGTATGCTGAAGAAAAGTGACTTTTGTCACATAACTAAAGAATTTTTGAAGCTTTTGTAAAAGCTCAATTAGGCAAACCATCAGGTGACCCTAAAAATGAAGTAATGCTTTTTTCCATCAAAGAAATCAAAGGCAAATTCCAACAATTAAGATTTGAGTTTTTAAAGGAAGAAACCATTGAACTTTCCGAAGAAAATCATCATCTAGGAAAAGCCTAAGTAATTCGGTTTGTTGGTGCAAAAAAAATTAATACATCAAGTAATTTTTATTAATTAAAAAACCGCATCAATCTTTAAGTGCGATACGGTTTTTTAAAGCTTGATTTTGAATTTTCTTCTGTCTAAAAATTAATTGGAAAGGGTGAATTCAAAGCTCGAATCTCCTTTAAAGTTCTTTTTGTTTCTTGTTTCAAATTCGCGTAAGCCATTGTCCAAAAATTTAACAAAATTACTTACGTTTAAGTCATAAGCTTTGGGAGCACTTAATAGCGAACCATTTGTATCGACCAGTGTATAGTATGGTTGGGCGTTAGCATTAAGTTTTTGTATCATAAAATCAAGGTTTTGCCCACCAATGGTTTTCTTTATTCGTTCGTCGTTTGCAGAAACATACCATTCATTCTTTGGCAGTTCTTTCTTTTCATCAACATACAGTGCTACAACCACATAGTCTTCTTTCAGTTTTTTCAAGACTTCGGGATCAGACCACACAGCAGCTTCCATTTCACGGCAGTTTACACAACCGTGACCAGTAAAGTCTATAAATAAAGGTTTGTCTTGCTTTTTTGCGCAGGCCAATGCCTGTTCGTAATCAAAATAGCCTTGAATGCCATACGGCAGTTCTAAAAAATTACCGTATTTAGGCGTACCACATTCTGAAATTTCGGGCATATCACTTAAAGCAGTTGAAACCTGTGGAGAGTTTATCACAAAACTTTGCGAACTTAACGGAGGCATATAACCAGCCAATGCCTTTAAGGGCGCACCCACCAATCCGGGAATAATATAGATTACAAAACTAAAAACCAATAAGGCTGAGATTACTCGTCCTACAGATATGTTTTCTCTTTTTTCCTCGTGTGGAAAATTGATTTTACCCAAAAGATAAAATCCGAGAAATGCAAATATTACAATCCATAGGGCAAGGTACACATCGCGGTTTAGGATATTCCAATGATAGACCTGGTCAACAATACTTAGAAATTTTAAGGCAAGTGCCAGTTCTACAAAACCAAGCACCACTTTTACAGTATTGAGCCAACCTCCACTTTTAGGCATCGATTTTATCCAATTAGGGAAAATTGCAAACAAGGTAAACGGTAGTGCAAATGCTAAAGAAAAACCAAACATTCCCACCATTGGTTGTACGGTTTCGCCATTGGCAGCTTGTAAAAGAATAGTTCCGGCAATTGGTCCAGTACAACTAAAGCTTACTAAAACTAAGGTAAATGCCATAAAAAAGATTCCCAACACTCCGCTTTTATTTGACTGAGAATCCATTTTATTCACAAACTTATTGGGCAAGCGTATTTCAAACAAACCGAAAAAGGACAGTGCAAATAATATGAATATGGCAAAGAAAAACAGGTTTGGTATCCAATGCGTGCTTAAAAAGTTAGCGAAATCTGCACCAAAAAGTACCGAAAACAAGGTGCCTACTAAGGTATAAATTACTATAATTGAAATCCCGTACAAAATAGCCTGTGCAATTCCCTTCCTACGGCTATTGTTAGATTTTGTAAAAAAACTGACGGTCATCGGTATCATTGGGAATACGCAGGGCGTGAGCAAGGCCACCAAACCTGCACCGAACGATAAAAAGAAAAATGTCAATAGAAAAGAGAAACCTTGCCCTTCGGTCTCAGTGGTCTTAAAATCATTGTCAAATGCTTCCAAGGCGACAGGTGCCGAAGTATCTTTCTCAGTTTTAGCATCATTGGACGCCTTTTTTAAAACATTGCCCAACACTAGAATATCACTTTGAAAGGGGATACATTGCCCGTTGACATCCGAACATATTTGATAGGAAACATTTCCCTTTATATCAGGATTTTTCGAATTGATTACAAACTGCTGTTTAAACTTTGCCTCTTTCTTAAAATAGGTATATTCGCCTTCGAATAACTCATCATATTTTTTCTTTTGACCTATTGGTTTTAGACCGCCCAACCGTTCAAATTGTTCGCTTTCGTTGAATTTGAACTCCGTAACCATGGGTCCCAAATTAGGGTCAAAGTCACTAGAATACATATACCAATCTTGCGGGATTTTTGCTTTAAAAAATACAGTTATGGTATCACCTTTAGTAATACCGCTTTCTTGTACTTCTGTTTTCCATTCAGGGGCTTCCATCATCTGCGATTGTCCAATTTGACTTACCATCGCAAAGATGAATACCACAATTAATTTTAGATATCGCATACTATCTTATCGGTTTTAGGTATTTCCGAAAGGGATGCTTATATTCATAAGGTTCCATCCCATTTCAGGAAAAACACTACTTTAAACTATTGAGGAATTTTTTGAATTCTGGGTCACTATAATCTGCCATTCCCTTGTGGGTTAATACTAAGTTTCCTTCGGCATCAATAACATAGGTGGTTGGAATCGCAGACGATTGATACATTTCTGGCAGGTTACTTCCAGCAGCATAAATAGGCAGGTTATATCCTTTGCGCTTGTCAAAAGCTTTTGCTTTTTCAAAATTCTGGTCGAGCGATAACATTACAAAAGCGACTTCATCACCCATTTCTTCATGTAGCTTATCAATACTGGGCATTTCTGCTACACAAGGGGGGCACCAAGTGGCCCACATATTCATAAAGATGACTTTGCCTTTTAACTCTTCTAAAGACATAGTGTTCCCTTCCCTATCAATTAATTTTAGGTTAAAATCTGCTTGAGTAGTAGGATTTGTAGTTGTTTCGGGTTTATTTCCATTTTCGTTTTTATTGCTCCGCACTTGTGCAATTTCGGCTACATCGGGGTTCATCAATCCAGTAGCGAGTAATCCTCGCTGTGCAAAACCAATGACCTCGGTGTGCATTCCTGTTGCGTATAATGTGATGGCCACTATGGCAAAAACCCCGTATTGTATCCACGTTTTTTTTGTGCTTTTATTTTTATATGTTTTCATAACTTCTATTTTTATTGAAATTTATAATCCGTTTTTGGAACGGTTGAAAAAGAGTATTCTCCAAGGTATTCGCAATAGGCTCTTCCTTCCAATTTAGGTGATATTGGCGAATTTTTCTTGAGAAATTCTTCCACCACTTCGTGTATGGTATAATCTTGTACTTCAACATCTTTCACATTTGGCATCCTACATAAATTGTCAATCGGGTCACCAGGGCGTACACACGCCGAGATGGTATAGTATTCATCATCTTGCATCGGTTTGCCGTTTACGATTATGCTGTTAATGCGGTTGCCTCTTTCATTTTGACTATTGAAATTTACTTTCATACCAGAAAAACGTACCAGCCAGCCGCCGAAGCGTTCTAAAGGGTTTTCGGAGAAGGCATTGTGCATTTCTTTTTCCAACCAATCTTTGATCTGTTTTCCGGAGGCTTTCCCTGTTTTGACTTTTTCGTTTACAGGAAGTAAGTTCCATAAGTTTGCTCTGGTAATCGGTTCAGATTCTCCATTTTTTGGGACGATAGGATTTCCAAAACGGAAACCGTTAGAAATGGAGATATCCGCACCCGTTTTCCAGCGAGCGGCATCGGTGATCATATTGTCCATTGGATTTTCAACGGTTAAATACCGGTAAATTGGCGTTTCAGTATAACCAACCACAGTTTCCAAGTGGTCTTTATACGGTGCTTTTTCGGTATCTACAAGAGCTTGTATCTCTTCATCAGCAGGAAAAACCTCTGGATCTACATCAATAAGCTCATAGTCATCGCCCACCAATTCTCCATCTACAAAATGAAGGGTCAACTTACCTACAAAAGATCCAAATGCACCTGGTTCGGTTACTTTGGCATACTTGCCTTGTATGGGTTCACGAATCCGCTCGTGAGTATCGTTTCCTAATATATAGTCCACATTTTCGGCAATGGGATTGTTTGCCAGTTCTACTTGTTTAAAAACACCGATATGCGTAATCAAGAAAAGCACATCTACATTTTCCTTGACTTTGATGTCGTCTATCTTTTGCTTTAACTCTTTGTTGATATCGCTAAAAGCAATGCCCTCACTAAAAATGGGATTTTGCCTAACTGGAACATCAGAGTCGTTTATCCCGACAAAACCGATGCGAACCCCTTCAATTTCCTTTATTGAATAAGCAGGAAACAAGGGTTCCTCACTTTTTTCGTGATACATATTTTGCGCAATTACATCCGTTTGGTAACCTTGCATTATATCCAGCATTACTTCTTTTCCATAGACTACTTCCCAATTTCCTGGAATGATAACATCATACCCCATATTCTTAATAATATCGGGTAAAACTTCACCTTCTGATAAGGCCGTATAGCCACTACCTTGTATCAAGTCGCCACCATCAACGATGATGGTGCGGTCTGGATTTTTTTGACGTTCCCGCTCAAAAAGCGTCTGAATGTTGGCTAAGCCACCACGGTTTTTGAAGACTATTTCCTCGTCTTCCCAGAATAACTCCGGGTGCGTGTCTAGCTGGCCGTGTATATCTGCGGTTTGCAATACCGTTATGTTCAACGTGTCTTTTTCTGTTTGGGAATTGACCGTTGCGTTTGATTTTTCTGTTTTACAAGCAACAGTTATGGCCAGTATTCCAAAAAGGGACATGGTTGCTATAATATTTCTTTTAAATAGTGTCATGGTTGTGAACTTTATTGTTTTTTTTATTACAGGCTTATGCTTTTATATCCCTTTTTCTGAAGCTGAAAGTTATAAAGGATGCCATTTTCCACGGTCTCTATTCCTTCTGGGATTTGAGTTTTATCGACCTTAAATTTATTGAGCGAAAAACCACAAGCATTGATCTGTACACCTGCATTTTTAGCTTTTTCAATAAAGTCACCCATTTTTTCCCGATCAGTTATATCGCCAATGAGTTTTCCACATATGATTACTTGAAAATCGCCATAGGCTTTTCCTTCTTCAGCTTTGAGAGCTTCAGCAGTTAAAATGATAGGTTGTAACTGTGGTACTTTTTTAGTGAGCACTACATAATTGTTTTTGTCGTTGTCAATTTCCTGCGCCTGTGATTGTGTTGTACTAAACAAGGTTAGCATTAAAAATATTGAACTAAATAGATACGTTTTCATATTGATTTATTTTAGAAAGTTAGTGGTGTCGTTTAGTATAAAAAAGAGAAGTCCACCGAGAATTGCTATATTTTTAAATAGGGGGCCAAGTGTTGTTATTTGTCCTACCTGAACCGTGAGTGTAATGGGAATTAAAACCATCATTAGGACTATTGCCGCCCATTTTGTTTTATATCCTATTAAAAATAAGGAGCCTGCTGCAATCATTACGATTCCCGAAAGAATGATAAGCCATTGTGGGTCACCAAAAAAATGAGCGATACCCTTAAAACTTGCCTTTTCTATGCGCTGGACAGTTTTCTCTATATTAAGCAAATGATTTAAACCCGCTACGAGAAATATGCCGCTCACCATTATACGCAACAGTTGTATGGAACGACGGCTGATTAACATTTTTGTCGCCATTGAATTCTATTTTAAAAATTATTGATTTTGTGCGGTGTCTAGCCGTGGTATATAATTACACGTCTAATCATGGTACAAAGGAATACCACGGTAGCACCGACTTTAAATTTTCTGAAATGATAGTTAAGCCAAACGAGGTGGCGGAGATTCGTTATCAAGGTACAAATAACTCAATCTTGAAGTAAAATGTTCGTTGAAAAAAGCAATGGGTTCCGAGCAATTGGTTTCCCAAGAAAACATTTCAAACTGAAACTGAGAAGTACAAAAACCGTTTAACGCAATCACCTGTGAAAATGAAAGATCAGCTTGAGAAAAATCGGCTGTCTTTTTTGATTGCTTTTGAATTTTATCTTTCTTACAATGCGGGTTTACGAAAGATATGTCACTTCCGCTGAATAAAAAACTCAACCCATTTGCATCTATGGCAACAAATTTTGCCAAAAAGATGAATGTAAGTAGCACAGCTATGTAAGTTTTAGCTTTCACGATTGGCACAAAAATATGAGAAATCAAGCTACCTATTTGTAACCTTTGTTACGCAGCCTTGTTAAAAAGGATTTAAAATACAGGAAAATTTATTATAAGGTGTGTTTTTTTCCATCCTTGGTGTTCCAAGACCTTTTGAATAATTGCATATGAATCAAGGAAAACGAAATGCTGGTTGAGAACCCCATCAAAGCCAAACCGAAAATAGCAATGCTAGGATTAAGACTATAATCTTCTTTCCAAGTGGTAAGTAGTTCCCTCAGAAACCCTGGGTTCAACTCTGTGATGTACAAAGCAAAAAAACTTGTGATAATTAAAGTGGCAATAATTCCTGCACGAAACATTACCCAGAATCCTTTTTGATATTTAAAAACACCTTTAGTATTCTTTTTGTATTTGGATATAAGCAAAAATAATCCCACGCCCACTATAAAAATATCAACTGCACTATAAACCGGATATTTATGTAATCCAAAGAAGGAAAGTATCAAGAAATAGACAATGATAACAATCGCAATAGTAATGCCATAAAATAAAGATATTTTCTTAAGTTTCATGTTTTTCTTTTATTTTTCCTTTAACAAAAATCCATAAATATTTAGAATATAGCTAGAATTTCTTTAAAAAAAATTGAAGTACTGGTAATATAATAAATAAAATATTTATTGAAGGTTACATATGTTACAAACTTAAAAATAAGGTTTTCCTTATCTTTGCCAGATACAATTTGACTGAGTCAAAAGCCTTTTCAATATGGAAGATATGCTCTTTTATGATAGGATGCAATTTGCATTTACTATCACTTTCCACTATTTATTTCCGCAGTTGACAATGGGACTGTCTTTAATGATAGTCTATTTTAAATGGAAATTTCTACGGACTAAAATTGATAAATACAATGACGCCGCCAAATTTTGGATGAAAATTTTTGCTCTCAATTTTGCAATGGGTGTTGTAACCGGAATTCCTATGGAATTTCAGTTTGGAACCAATTGGGCCAAATTTTCAGAACTCACAGGAGGTATTATTGGTCAAACCCTTGCCATGGAAGGTATGTTTTCCTTTTTCCTTGAGTCCTCTTTTTTAGGACTATTCCTTTTTGGAGAAAAATTAATGGGTCAAAAGTTACATTTCTTAACTGGATTTTTGGTTTTTTTAGGGTCTTGGGCAAGTGGTTATTTAATTATTGCCACCCATTCTTGGATGCAATACCCTGTAGGTTATGAAATATTGGAAAATGGAAAATATGTTCTTAATAATTTCGGAGCCTTGTTTTCAAACCCTTGGTTAATGCCAGCGTTTTTACACAATCAAATGGGATCTGTAATTACTTCCTCATTTGTAATGGCTGCGATTGGAGCTTTTTACTTATTGAATAATAAGCATAGCGATTTCGGTAAACTTTTTGTAAAAACAGGCGTTATTTTTGGATTGTTTGCCAGTATTTTAGTGGCATTCCCTACAGGAGATTGGATAGCAAAAAATGTCGCAGAACACCAACCCGTAACCTTTGCAGCTATGGAAGGAATTTTTGAAACGGAAGAAGAAGGTTCTGAAATCATCTTAATTGGTCAACCTGATACTGAAAATAAAAAACTCGACAACAAAATAGCCGTACCAAACGTCCTGAGCTTTTTAACCTACCAGCGGTGGGATGCAAAAATTGAAGGTTTAAATGAATTTGACCAAAGTGTTTACCCAACCAACATTCCGGGTTTGTATTATGCTTATCATATTATGGTTGGTTTAGGGACAATTTTCATTGCTCTAATGCTGATTGCAGCAGTACAGCTCTTCAGAAAAAGACTTTACAAAACCAAATGGATTTTATGGACACTTATGTTTATGTTACCTTTCCCATATATTGCAAATACCACTGGTTGGTACACAGCCGAGTTGGGAAGACAGCCTTGGTTAGTTTACAATCTATTGCGAACTGCTGATGGCATTTCGCCAACCGTTTCATCAGGAAACACGTTATTTACTTTGCTTGGCTTTATTGGTCTTTATCTTTTACTTGGACTGTTGTTCCTAATGCTGGCAGGAAAAATTATTAATAAAGGTCCTGAAACTTCAAAACTCAACTAACTATGGAATTATTCTGGTATATCGTTTTAATGACTATGTTCACCATATATATAATTTTAGATGGTTACGATTTTGGTGCAGGAATTATTCATTTATTTTTTGCCAAAAAAGAAAAGGACAAGAAAGCTATCACAAGCGCCATTGGCCCATTTTGGGATGCCAATGAGGTATGGCTTATAGCGATTGGAGGCGTTTTATTTTTTGCATTTCCAACCCTATATGCCGCAGCTTTTAGTGGTTTTTATTTGCCCTTGATAATGATTTTATGGCTGCTTATTTTTAGGGCCATTGGCATAGAGCTACGAGGAGAAATCAATAACCAAATGTGGAAAAGTATTTGGGACAAATCCTTTGGTATTGCAAGTTTATTGTTGGCTCTCTTTTTTGGAATTGCATTGGGAAATATAGTAAGAGGCGTCAATTTAGGGATGGTTACCGATGGTGTTTCCGCTCAAGAACCCCATTACTTCTTTCTACCGCTTTGGAACCCATCTTTTAGCCCACAGGCAGAACATTTGGGCATCATCGATTGGTTCACACTAATGCTTGGTGTTGTTGGTGTTGTAACCTTGGCCATTCACGGTGCAAACTGGATTATTTTTAAAACGAATTCAGATTTAAACCAAAAACTTAAAAAAGTAGTTTTTAAACTAAATTTTGTTTTATTGACATTGGTAATAATTTCCTTATTAACTTGGCATAGCATTGAACCAAAACCGTTTCACAACTTTATGGATCATCCTTGGCTTTGGATTTTTCCACTCATCGCCTTTACGGGGTTGTTTGGTTTGTTCAAGGTAAAATCATTTAAAAGAGATGGTTTGGGGTTTTTGTTCTCGTCTATGTTCCTTCTTGGAGGATTGGCATCAACAGTCACTTCCATATTTCCGAATTTATTACCTTCTACTAATGAGGTAAATCCGTCATTAACCCTTTATAATGTTGCTGCTGACCAATATGGATTAACCGTAGGAGTATATTGGTTTGTAATCGCTGCTATCTTAGTTGGTGTATATATCTTTGTTCAATATAGTGTATTTAAAGGGAAAATGGACGATGCTAGTTATGGTGAACATTAATTGGAAACTATACGATTATGACAGGTACTTTAATTTCATTAATTAGTATTTTCACAGGAATTATTGCTGCCAACCTGTTTGGTCATTTTATAAAAAAATATTCTTTTGGTTTTACAGGAAATACATTAGTTGGTGTGTTTGGAAGTATATTTTTAATAAAATCCTTCGGCAGATTAGGTATTGACCCAAGGTCAATTATGAATGATGGAAATTTTGATGGTTTTTTATTAGCCATCAATTTAGGAGTATCAGTAATTGGAGGTATTGTCGGAATGATAGTTGTTAAGTTGATAAAGAACAAAATGAACTAATAGTTCAAACGAAGGAAAAAATCGATGCTTTACAGAAAAATAAAAATAGCTGTCGTGTAACTTTTGTTACTGTTTAGTATTTACGAAACAGTCATCTTTGTCTCAAAATTATTTTATATGGATTTGATATATGAACCGTGGCCTTGGTATGTTGCAGGCCCCCTTATTGCCCTTGTGATGTTCGTTTTATTGCTAGTTGGCAAGCAATTTGGGATGTCTTCAAACTTACGGACAGCTTGTGCCGCAGTGGGCGCAGGAAAGACAGCAGATTTCTTTAAATTTGATTGGAAATCAGAACGCTGGAACTTAATGGTCGTGCTGGGCGCAATTATAGGTGGATTTATCGCGTCAAATTATATGAGCGACGGTACGGTGGAAATCAATCCTGAAATCGCACAACAACTTTCAGACGATTATCAAATAAATAGTGCAGGCGAAGCTTATTTACCACCAGAAATTTTTGCAACAGACGCACTGGGCGACCCTTTTATAATTTCCGTTCTATTAATAGGTGGTCTATTGGTAGGCTTTGGAGCACGTTATGCAGGTGGTTGTACATCTGGTCATGCGATTTCTGGATTAAGTAACCTGCAATTGCCCTCGCTTATAGCTGTCATAGGTTTCTTCATCGGTGGGCTGGTAATGGTTCATTTATTATACCCCTTAATTTTTTAAAAAATGAGACATCTAACATATTTAGCGATTGGAATTTTCTTCGGAATAGTAATGTTCAAATCAGAAGCTGCATCGTGGTTTCGTATCTATGAAATGTTCCAGTTTGGCAGTTTTCATATGTACGGCATCATAGGTTCTGCCTTAGTATTGGGTGTTATCGGTGTTCAAGTAATCAAACGAAAAAACATCAAATCATTGGATGGTAGTGAGATGAGTTTGAAACCTAAAAACAAGAGTGTTGCTCGTTATTTAATTGGCGGTATCATTTTTGGTTTAGGCTGGGCATTGGCAGGGGCTTGCCCTGGGCCTATGTATGTATTGGCTGGCGCAGGTTATATTTCTATTTTGATTGTGATCTTTGGAGCTGTGGTTGGAACCTTTTTATATGGTTTGGTTAAAGATAGGCTGCCGCATTAAAAATTTACAACGCTATCCAGCGCATCATCAGTATCTTTGTGGATGAAGTTGGCTTGGTATTTTATTGTAGTAGTGACGGATGAATGTCTGTAAAGTTTTTGAAGCATTTTAATCGGAATCTTGTCTTCTGAAATATGACCAAAGCTATGTCGAGCAATATGCATCGTTACCTTTTTAGTGACTTGTGCTTTCTTAGCGACCCCTATCAAATATTTATTGAATTTTTTAGTAGCTGTTTTCGTTTTGGCATACACATCTTTTGCATCCTTGAAATCTGCTTTTTTCATTTCTGGAAAAACAAAATCGTCATTATTCTGCTTCTCAGGTTTGTAATATTCTAAAATCGGGAAGACCTTTTCCGGTATTTTGAGAGATAATAATTTGGAATTTTTATTCATACGGTAGTGAAGTCTATCATCATAAATATCTGACCATCTGATTTTAAGCAAATCGGCAGCTCTGATACCTGCAAAATAGAAACTGAATAACCATACATTCCGTGCGTGAGTTTCATTTTCAGTAAGATTTTTAGCAGATTCAAATGACATTATGTCTTTCTTGGTCAATCCTATTTTTTCAGTTTCAGGAAATTTAATCCTAATCTTACCAGCGCCAAATGGATAAAATTTTCTGTCAACAATACCCATTTTTATAGCCCTGTTGTAAATTGTTCTTATGACAACAAGATTATTGACTACTGACCTTTCCGAGAGATTTAATTTTTTTAAATAAATCCTGAATTTTCTCAAAAAAGATTCGTCTATTTCTTGAAAGGTCAACTGCTTTGATTTTTTAAAGTTTATGACGTGGTTTACGCGTGCCTTATCTGTAGACAGTTGAGGGAGTTTTTTGTTAGACTCAAGTTCGGAAAGAAAATCGTTTGCAACTTCATAAAAAGTACTCGATTTAGACTCAGAATAGAGCTCTTCTTTTATTTGATTTGCAGAGAAATCTTTTTTATCGGACTGTAAATCTATTAGTGTTTTGTTGGCCTCTAATAGCTTGGTGGAAATTAAATTATTTAATCTGTTAGCATTAGTATGGGATTTCCTAACACGTAAGTTCTTCTCATCCCAATCTTTTAAATCAATATAATGACCAACATAGTGATATGTTGAGCGACGGTTCTTGGTTATACGGATTGCCAAAGGATAAAGTCCTTCTTTATTTGGTTTCTTTCTTATAACTATTTTTGCATTTGAGGCCATACCACTGAATTTTAGATTATAAAGATAATCATTTTTGGTACAACATAGGTACAACATTTATTGATTTTAGATCATATCAAATGAAATCAATTAAAATTAAATATTTATTAATCAGTTGATTATAAGTATATTTAGCGAAATTTAATATCAAATACGCTGGATTCAAAATCCAGTAACTTCGGTTGTGCGGGTTCGATTCCCGCCTTGAGTACGAAAAACCCATAACAGCAAATTCTATTTGTTATTATGGGTTTTTTATTGAAAATTACTTTTTAGTCATTCTTCAGAAATAGCTGTTAACGTATCTACTATAGATTAAGTACCTTTATAAGCTCCAATTAAACTATTAAAAACAATGAATCAAATACAGCTTTTTTTTGAGCTTGGTTTAACTCACGTCTTAGATATTAACGCCTACGATCATGTATTGTTCTTTATTGTATTAGTAGCTGTGTATTCATTTAAGGAATGGCAAAAAGTTCTTGCTCTTGTTACACTGTTTACAATTGGACACACTCTCTCATTAATAGTATCATCATTCGGTATTTTTACGGTTGACAGCTCAATTATAGAGTTTTTAATACCCGTAACCATTATACTATCAGCTGTTTACAATTTAAAGATTGCGGATAAAAACACAACTGCCAGAAAACATTATGGTCAATACATGGCGACGCTTTTCTTTGGGTTAATACACGGTTTTGGGTTTTCAACGTATTTTAAAATGATAGCTACTGGAGATCAAAAAGTTTTGCCATTAGTAGGGTTTGCAGCTGGAATAGAAGTATCTCAAATTCTTGTAGTAATAGCCGTTCTAGGAATTAGTTTTGTTTGCCAGTCTTTATTAAGCATAAGTCGTAGAGATTGGATTATTGTTTCCTCTTCTATAGTAATAGGTATAGTTTTACCTATACTTTTTGAAAACTGGCTTTGGTAAGCTCTTAAATTCTTTTTTATAATAAATCTATTACTTTTAAAAAGTTTTAAACCCACTTAAATGTCTCAAAAAAAACAACTTAAATACGACAAAGCCTATTTACGCATAGCTAGAGAATGGGGACAGCTGTCGCATTGTAAACGAAAACAAGTTGGCGCGCTTATTGTAAAGGATAGGATGATTATAAGTGATGGGTACAATGGTACCCCAACTGGTTTTGAAAATTATTGTGAAGATGATGAAGGCTACACAAAATGGTATGTATTGCATGCAGAAGCTAATGCCATTTTAAAAGTTGCCGGAAGCACACAATCCTGTAGGGACGCAACATTATACATAACAATGTCTCCTTGCAAAGATTGTAGCAAACTTATACACCAATCTGGTATAAAACGCGTTGTATATCAACACGACTATAAAGATAACTCTGGATTGAAATTTTTAGAAAAAGCTGGCGTCCTTATAGAACATATTTCTAATCCAGACGACTAACACAAACAACTTGAAATTTTACAAAAAATCTTATCTCCCACTTTTTTTAGGCATAGCCTGTGCTTTTGGAATATTTCTAGGCGCAAAACTTAACTTCTCTAACGGAAGCGAAAGCCTTTTTGCCTCTAACCCTAAAAAAGAAAAACTAAACAGACTTATAGATTATATAGACTATGAGTATGTAGACCAAGTTAATACAGATAGTATTGTAGATGTTACTGTAGATGGCATCTTAGAAAATTTAGACCCACACTCAACATATATACCTCAAAGCGAATACAAAGCAGTTGCCGAAAATATGAAAGGAGACTTTGTAGGGATTGGTGTTAGTTTTTACACCATAAGAGATACAATTTCTGTTATAAATACTATTGAAGATGGCCCAAGTGAAAAAAGTGGTATTGTTGGCGGAGACAGAATACTTTATGCAGACAATATAAAGCTATTTGGAAATAATGTAACTAACGATTCTCTTTCAAATTTTCTAAAAGGGAAAAGAAATACAAATGTAACGCTTACGGTTTATAGGCCTAGTGAAGACAAAACCTTCAAAACCACAATTAAGCGAGGTGATGTTCCCCTAAAAAGTGTTGATGCCTTTTATATGCTAACAGATGAGTTGGGTTATATAAAAATGAACCGCTTTGCAGAAAGCACCTATACAGAATTTAAGCAGGCACTTACAACCCTACAACAACAAGGCGCCACAGAACTGGCTATAGATTTACGCGGAAATCCTGGAGGTTATATTGGTCAAACCACTAAAATTATAGATGAATTTTTAGAAGACGATAAGCTTATCCTTTTCACAAAAAACAAAAAGGGCAAGGTAGAAAACACCTACGCTACAAGAAGCGGAAACTTTGAAGATGGTGGTATTTATGTGCTTATTGATGAAACATCTGCGTCTGCATCAGAAATTATAGCTGGAGCCATACAAGACAACGATAGAGGATTAATTATAGGACGCAGGTCTTATGGTAAAGGATTAGTGCAACGCGAAATGGCACTAGGAGATGGTAGCGCTGTACGCCTTACCATTGCACGTTATTACACGCCTACCGGAAGAAGCATCCAAAAACCTTATGAAAATGGGAACGACGCTTACTTTAGTGATTACTTAAACAGATATAAAAATGGCGAGCTTATTAGCCAAGACAGTATAACAGTTGCAGATTCTTTAAAGTTTAGAACACCAAAAGGTAAAATTGTTTATGGTGGTGGCGGTATTATACCAGATATATTTATACCTAAAGACACCTCATATGAAAGTGAAAGTATTCGTTTTTTATTACGAAGTGGCTTTATGAACAGGTTTGTGTTTAATCTTCTAGAAAAAAACAGAGATTTTTATACGCGTTTAAGTTTTAATGAATTTGTAGAGAAAGAACTTATTACAAATGCTACAGCTCAAGAATTTATAAACTATACGGCAAACCAAGGATATAGGCTACAAGTTAAAAATCATTTACCTGATCTAAAACGTTACCTAAAAGCAACAATGGCACAACAATTATATGGCAGTAATGCTTTTGAGAAATTAGTAAATGAAGATGATGCGTTTATAAAGAAGGTAATTAAGATATCTACCGAAGATGCTAGTCGATTTTTAGACTAGTGGCAACCACAGTCATTTTCACCACAACCAACTTTAGATGCTTTTGGCTTTAAAAAAGCTGGTTTCCAAATAAACTTGCCCACTAAATACATTACAGCTAAACTAGCTGTGATTATTACGAGTATATTCTGCAATTGTTCCATCTCTTTAATTTACTATTTTAATAATTGAAAAGCAACCAATGCTGCAACGTAAGCAATAGCTGTCATTATACCAAGTTGTAATACTGGCCATTTCCAGGTATTGGTTTCTCTTTTAACTATTGCCAAGGTACTCATACACTGCATGGCAAAAGCATAGAATAACAACAAGCTTATTCCGCTTGCAAGATTAAATAAAGGTCCTCCTAAAATTGGGTTCACTTCTGCAGCCATTCGGCGTTTAATCGTTTCTTCTTCATCACTTCCAACACTATAAATTGTGGCCAATGTTCCTACAAATACTTCTCTTGCTGCAAAAGAACTTACAATAGCTATTCCTATTTTCCAGTCATAACCCAAAGGACTTACTGCAGGTTCAATAAACTTACCCATAATTCCTATATAAGAATTTTCAAGTTTATAAGAGGCAACGTGTTTATCTATCTCATCTTGTGTAGCATTTGCTGCAGCTATATTTTCAGTAACGTAGGTTTCTGCATTTTCAAACTTTTCGCCAGGACCATAACTAGCTAATACCCAAAGTACAATACTAATTGCTAGTATAATTTTACCAGCACCTACAACAAAAGATTTGGTTTTTTCTATTACATTAATAGCCACATTTTTAAGCATTGGCAGCTTATAGTTTGGCATTTCTATAACAAAGTAAGTTTTACTTTTAATTTTAAGAATTTTATTAAGGATAAATGCAGAAAATATAGCCATTCCAAATCCCAAGAGATAAAGCAACATTAAGGTTAACCCTTGTAAATTGAAGAATAAGAACTTCTCTTCAGGAATCACCAAAGCAATTATTATAAGATAAACAGGCAACCGTGCAGAACACGTGGTAAATGGCACTACAAGAATTGTAATTAACCGTTCCTTCCAACTTTCTATATTTCGCGATGCCATAACAGCAGGAATGGCACAAGCAGTACCTGAAACTAATGGAACAACACTTTTACCACTAAGGCCAAATCGTCTCATTATTCGATCCATTAAAAAGACCACTCGACTCATATACCCACTTTCTTCCAAAACAGAAATAAAGAGAAATAAAAAGGCAATTTGAGGTATAAATATGATAATTCCTCCTAAGCCAGGTATAATTCCTTCACTTATAAGGTTTGTAAATGCACCAGCTGGCAATACTTGTTTAACCCATTCGCCCAAAGAGGCAAATGTGCCATCAATAAAATCCATTGGGTAGCTAGACCAGTCGTAAATAGCTTGGAAGATTAACAACAAGATTCCAAAGAAAATAAGGTACCCCCAAACCTTATGGGTTAATATCCTATCTAGTCTTGCTCGAAGGTCTTTAGCGTTCTCTTTATCCACAGTTAAACCTTCTCTTAAAACGCCATTTATAAATTGATATCTTAAAATGGTTTCTTTTTGCTGAAGCCGTTTAAGAGTGCTCGTGTTTTCAGTTTTAAAAGAGGCAATACCATCTGGCCTTTTTCTATCTATTTTTCCGAAGTTTACATCCTGTGTAATCACCAACCATAACTTATAAAGGGATTGGTTAGGAAATGCTTTTTTTAACCTGTCAAAATAATCTGGAGCTATTACAGATGCATTTACACAGGGCTCGTCGGAAATATGTTTAAAATTTGTGATTAACTCTTTAAGTTCTTCTATTCCTTCTTTTTTACGGGCACTAACTAAAGCAATCTTAGTTTTAAGCTGTTTCTCTAAAAGAGGAATATCAAGACTAATGGCTTTTCGTTTCATACGATCTGCCATATTAATCACTAAAATTGTTGGTAAACCTAAATCTTTTATCTGTGTAAAAAGTAATAGATTTCGCTTTAGGTTTTCAACATCACTAACTACTACCGCAACATCTGGGTAATCTTTATCGTTCTTATTTAATAACAACTCAATTACCACATTTTCATCTAAGGATGAAGCGTTTAAGCTATAAGTACCTGGAAGATCTAAAATATGGGCTTTAAGGCCTCGTGGCAATTTGCAAATACCTTCTTTCTTTTCTACAGTAATACCTGGATAGTTTCCTACTTGTTGATTTAAACCCGTTAAATGGTTAAAGACAGATGTCTTTCCTGTGTTTGGGTTTCCAATAAGAGCGACGTTGATGTTTTTGGGCATTACGAGATAATATCTATTTCAATATTTAAAGCTGTTTCTTTTCTTATAGCCAAATGGCTCCCATTTATATTAAGATACATAGGATCCTTAAATGGCGCAGTTTGTACCAATGTTACTTCATTGCCAGGCAAACATCCCATTTCTAGAAGCTTTAAAGGAATAACCTCTGCAGAAATATCTTTTATGATACCGCGTTGGCCGCGTTTTAAATGAGCAACAGTTACTTTCAACTTTTTTATTTAGATTGAATTTAGATAAGCAAAAGTAGTCGATTTATAGTGGTTTGGAAAATATAATGAGATAAACTTCTATAACTACTCTACTTCTCGTTCTAAAATCTTAATATCTTCTAAAATCTCAGTTATACTTTCTGGCTTAGTCCCATCATAAAAGCCACGTATACGCCTTTGCTGGTCTACCAAAACAAAGTTTTCGGTATGTATCATATCATAAGGACCACCGTTGCCATCTGTTTTACTTGCCAAATAACTTTTTCTGGCTAAATCGTAAATGTCTTTCTTCTTACCAGTTACTAAATGCCATTTAGAATTTATAACACCTTTCTTTTTTGCGTATTTTTTTAATTGAGGCACACTATCAACTTCAGGTTGTACGGTATGTGACAAGAGCAAAACATTATCGTTGTTAAGTAGCTCTTCTTGAAGGTTAGCCATGTGATCTGTCATTATAGGGCAAATAGTTTGACAGGTAGTGAAGAAAAAATCTGCTACGTAAATTTTATTTGCAAAGACCTGCTGGGTAACTATTTCTCCGTTTTGATTTATGAGCTCAAAATCTTTTATTTTATGATACTTCCTTACATATTGTACAGTAGTATCTACCAACTCAACATTAACATCTGCAGGCTGATAAATTGGCAGCTTTTTTGTTGGTTTTAAAACGGTATAAAATGTGTAGATAATAATTGCTGAAAGCACAAACATCACCACAAAAAACCACTTGTATTTTGAAAAAAACTGAAGCATCTGAAAATTATTTGTGCAAAATTACAATCCAGCAACATATTTTGTAACACAGATTGCTAAATCTTTACTAATTAAATGTCTTTAAAAGAGACATAAATTCTGAAAAGTTTACTTTTGCACACTAAAATTTAGACAACACTATGGAAATGAGTCCATTCTTTATAAAAGCTATACAGTTATTACTTAGTTTATCACTATTAATTGTCCTACATGAATTTGGACATTACATTCCTGCTAAAATCTTTAAAACTCGAGTAGAAAAGTTTTTCCTATTCTTTGATGTGAAGTTTGCTCTTTTCAAAAAGAAAATTGGCGAGACAGTTTATGGTATCGGCTGGTTACCACTTGGAGGCTATGTTAAAATCTCTGGTATGATAGATGAAAGCATGGACAAAGAACAAATGGCCCAAGAACCAAAAGAATGGGAGTTTCGTTCAAAACCAGCTTGGCAACGCCTAATTATTATGGTTGGTGGTGTTGTTGTAAATATTGTATTAGGGTTTTTTATATATATGATGGTTTTATTTGTTTGGGGAAGCGGTTACACTGGCCCAGAACAAATGCCAGACGGCTTATATGTTGCTGAAGAGTTTGAGCAATACGGATTTCAAAATGGAGATCAAATTTTACAAGTAAATGGCAAAGACTACGAAAACTCTTTAGCTATTAACAGAGACTTAATGCTAAGAGATGTAAATACTATAACAGTGTTACACAGTGACGGTACAAGGGAAACATTAAATATCCCTGAAGATATTGGTGACACACTTTGGCAGTCTGGTCTTACAACACCTATACAACCTCTAGTAACTGTAACTTTAGATAGTATAGGAAAAAACACAAAAGCAGATAAAGCAGGTTTTCTGGTTGGAGATAATTTAACTTCTATAAATGGAGAAAAAGTTACTTCTTTTAATGAGTTTAAAAGAAAAAGAGCAAACCTAGAAACTAATGAGTTTACTGTAGGTGTAATAAGAAACGGAGCAACACAAACTTTAAATTTAATTGCCGAAAAAGATGAGAACCTAGGCTTGTCTGCAAAGCAAAACGTAAGTATTGAAACTAAGCAATATACATTGGGACAAAGTATAACAGAAGGGTTTAGCTATGGTTATGACACACTTAGGGACTACGTAGCACAATTTAAATATGTGTTTACAGCCAAAGGTGCAACACAAGTTGGTGGTTTTGGAGCAATAGGGAACTTATTCCCAGATGCTTGGAACTGGCAGGCATTTTGGATGACAACAGCCTTAATTTCTATCATATTAGCATTTATGAACATTTTGCCAATTCCTGCATTAGATGGTGGTCATGTTATGTTTCTCCTTTATGAAATAATAAGCGGAAGAAAGCCAGGAGATAAGTTTATGGAATACGCACAACTTGTTGGTTTCTTTATTATTATTGCGTTAGTTTTATTTGCAAACGGTAATGATATTTACAGAGCTATTTTCGAATAGCAAAAAAATAAAAGAAAACATTTTGCGAGTTTAAAAATTGTTTTATATTTGCATCCGTTTTGAAAGAAACATTAGTTCTTTTTTGCAACAAGATTGTAAAAATTTTAAAATACATTCCTCTTTAGCTCAGTTGGTTAGAGCATCTGACTGTTAATCAGAGGGTCCTTGGTTCGAGTCCAAGAAGGGGAGCTCAAAAGCCTTAACTTTTATTAGTTAAGGCTTTTTTGTTTTTACTTCAATAAACAATGTTATAATAATTATACTTAAATCGCTTCAATTCTGTAACTTTAGCGTCGCAATTAATTATTTTTCTTAAATAACTTAAACCAAACTACAGAATAATGAAAACCTACTTCAAAACTTTCTTACTCTCTACTTGTGCTGTTGCATTAGTGACTGTGTCTTGCAAAGACAACAAAGATGTTGCCAAGGCAGATGAAGGAGAACACGGTATCATCCTCTCAAACATGGATACCACAGTAAACCCTAAAGACGACTTTTACAATTACGTTAATGGTAATTGGATGAAGAATACTGAAATTCCAGACGACCAATCACGTTGGGGTGGTTTTGGTGTTTTACGTAAATCAACAGATAAAAATGTACTTAACATCTTAGCAGAAGCTAAAGAAAGTGGCAAATATGATGCAAGCACAGACCAAGCAAAAGCTTTAGCTATTTTTGAATCTGAACTGGATACTGTAGCAAGAGATGAAGCAGGTATTAAACCGTTACAGCCAGCTTTAAAATTAATTGAAAACATAAACTCTACCGAAGACTTTCAAAAAGTAATTACAGAAGAAGCGGTATTAGTTGCACAACCTTTCTTTGGACTTGCAGCATTCTCTAATCCAAATAACTCATCAATTAACTCGGCATATCTTACGCCAGGTTCATTAGGCTTACCAGACAGAGATTATTACACAAATACAGATTCTAAGTCAAAGGAAATTAGATTAGAATATGTTAACCATATTACAAGAATGCTTCAATTTTTAGGAGACTCAGAAGAAGAAGCTCGCAAACAAGCAGAAACTATTCTTAAATTAGAAACAGAGCTAGCTACACCAAGATTAGATAAGGTTGCAAGTCGTGATTTCAGAAACTTTAATAATCCTCGTTCTATTTCTGAAGTTCAAAAAATGGTGCCTGCAATTTCTTGGGAAGAAGCGTTAAAGGATATGGGAGTAGAAAAAGATGTAGATACTTTAATTGTTATGCAACCAAAGTATATGGAAGTTGTACAGCAAAAACTTAATACTGGAAATATTGATGAGTGGAAAACGTTACTTAGATGGGCTACACTTAATACATCTGCTGGTTATTTAACTACAGAAATTGAAAAAGCAAATTGGGATTTTTACAGCAAATATCTTAATGAAACTAAAAAACAACGTCCTGCAGATGAGCGCGCTCTAGCAACAGTAAACAACACAGTTGGTGAAGCTGTAGGAAAATTATATGTAGAAAAGCAGTTTCCGCCAGAAGCTAAAGCTAAAGCAGAAAAAATGATTGCTAATATTATTGAAGCATATCAAGAAAGAATTGAAAAATTAGAATGGATGAGTGATAGCACAAAAACAAAAGCTATCGAAAAATTAGACAAATTTACTGTTAAGATTGGATATCCAGACGAGTGGGAAGACTATTCAACAATGGAGGTTTCTTCAGACAAATCATATTATGACAACATGGTTGCTGTTGCTGCTTGGCAAATTAAAGACAACTTAGATAGAATAAATGAGCCGGTTGATAGAAAAGAATGGGGAATGTCTCCACAAACTGTAAATGCATACTTTAATCCATTTAACAATGAGATTGTATTTCCAGCAGCAATACTACAACCACCATTTTACGATTACAAAGCAGATGAAGCTGTAAATTATGGTGGAATTGGCGCTGTAATCGGTCACGAAATTTCTCACGCTTTTGATGATAGCGGTTCTCGTTTTGATGCAGAAGGAAATTTAGTTAACTGGTGGTCTAAAGAAGATTTAGATAAATTTACTGAACGCGGTAATGCTTTAGCAGAACAATACAGCCAAGTTGAGGTGTTAGACAGTGTTTACATAAATGGAAAATTTACACTTGGTGAAAATATTGGTGACCTTGGTGGTTTATTAGGTGCTTATGACGGACTTCAGAAATATTATGAAGAAAATGGTCGCCCTGAAAATATTGATGGTTTTACTCCAGAACAACGATTCTTTATGAGTTGGGCAACTGTTTGGAGAACAAAACAACGTGATGAAGCGTTACGTTCTCAAATTAAGACAGACCCGCATTCTCCAGGTCGTTACAGAGCTACACAACCTCTTTTAAATGTAGATGCATTTTATAAAGCATTTGATATTAAAGAAGGAGATGCAATGTATTTAGAGCCAGAAAAACGAGTGAGAATCTGGTAATAATTTTTCGGAACTTATATAAAAAACCCTAGCTATAAACGCTAGGGTTTTTTGTTTTCTTCAATAAAGAAAATCGTATAATTGTTTTATGAAAATATTAGTTACAGGTGGTTTAGGATATATTGGCTCACATACTGTAGTAGCCTTACAAAATAAAGGGTTTGACGTTGTAATTATTGACAACCTCAGCAACTCTTCATTAGATGTATTAGCAGGAATTACCGAAATAACCGGTAAGTCTCCAGATTTTGAAAAAATAGATATGCGACAAAAAGAAGACGTCATATCTTTTTTTGAAAAGCATAAAGATATAAATGGTGTTATTCATTTTGCGGCTTCTAAAGCTGTTGGAGAAAGTGTAAATAAACCACTAGCCTATTATGAAAACAACTTAGGCACATTAACCACATTATTACAAGAATTACAAAAGATAGCGTCTGCACCACTAATTTTTAGCTCTTCCTGTACTGTATATGGACAAGCAGACAAACTTCCTATTACTGAAAGTGCACCTATAAAACCAGCAGAATCTCCTTACGGAAACACAAAAAAAGTTGGAGAACAAATAATTGAGGATACTTGCAATGCATATCCAAATTTCTCTGCTATT
>Ga0207917_1000046_pt1 | contig 23281 bp, 19 predicted proteins | sample DeeseametaMP0556_FD_184208 | JGI IMG/M metagenome (GOLD analysis project Ga0207917, IMG submission 184208) | Marine microbial communities from the Deep Atlantic Ocean - MP0556 (SPAdes) | ecosystem: Environmental > Aquatic > Marine > Oceanic | place: South Atlantic Ocean | collected 2011-01-23 | reverse complement strand
ATATCTCCGAATCTAAAAATGTTTCAGCATTTGCGTGGTATTCTTTTTCAAATTGGCTAACCCTTTGAATGTTTGTATATAATAATCCGCTACCTATAATTAATAGTAAGATACCTGCAACCAAGGTTGGCATAATATAAGCTCTTGCAATTTCTGTTTTACCGAGTTGCCAAAACCCTATACTGGCAATTAAAAATGCAAATGCAAATAGAATAAAAAATTTAGTTGAAAAGACTTCTGCCTTCGCCCAATCTGTAGCTAGTTTTAAAAGGTCCATTGTTTAGTTTAATTTATATTTTTCTCTGTATTCTGTCGGGCTTATGCCTTCTTTCTTTTTAAATAATCGTGAAAAATAGGGTGGATATTCAAAGCCTAAATCATAGGCAACTTCAGAAATTGTCTTGTTAGGGTTTAATAATATATTCTTTGCTTCATCTATAAGATACAACTGCAAGTGTTCTGTTGAGGTTTTTCCTGTTTCTTTCTTAAGTGTATCACTCAAATAACGTTGTGAAACCGATAGTTTATCTGCAATATTCTCTATACTCGGTATTCCCTTTTCTGGTAATTGGCCAGAGTTAAAATATACATCTAATTGTTTATTAAATTGCTCCAACAGATTATTAGACAACTCTTTTCTATTTAAAAATTGCCTTTCATAAAAACGATTCGCGTATTTTAAAAGAGTGCTTAATTGCGAGATGATGATGTCTTTGCTAAATTCATCTTGGTTGTTCTGATATTCAATATCTATATTTTCAACAATCGATTCGATTTGTTTTTCCTCTTTGGGAGAAAGGTGTAAAGCTTCATTAACAGAATAGGAAAAGAAACCGTATTTTTTTAGTTGTTGAGCTAATTCTGTTCCCTTCAAAAAATCTTCATGAACGTTTATTGAAAAGCCTTTCTGTTCAAAGACTACGCTATCGTCCCATTGTAAAACTTGTCTTGGAGCAATACAAATTAAAGCTCCATTTGTAAAATCATATTTAGTTCTTCCATAGTTTAAATCTCCTTCAACATATTTTTTAAAACTAATAGAATAGCAATCATTTGTTATAGGTGGTGAACTCTCTCTTGGGCAAGGTAGGTAACCGCTGCCTTTAGAGTTAAATACGCTTAGCATTGGGTGCTCTGGTCGTGGTAGCCCTAAATAATCTAAATACGATGATAATGTTTTAAAGTGTTGCATACTACTAATTTAATTCTTTTTCAGCGTTCCTAAGTTAGTAACAATATTAGCTGGTCCTTCTGGAAACCAAGATCTTATTAAAAAATTAGGAATTGAACCTATAGGAATATAATCTGCATTGTAAGTAATTTTGGTTGTTGAGTCACTAATTTTCTCAAATTCATAAATTACCTTATAAGTTTTCATTCTATCAACATCAGATTTTTTATAATCATTCTTTACGGAAACTGCAGTAAAGATGAGTTTATCATCATCAATTTTAGTTCGACTTAGTTCAATAACAAGATCACTATTTGGTAATGGCCAAGGCGCATCAAAGAAATAGTAAGCTAACCATTGGTTGTCAGATATTTTTTTGAATTCTTCAGTTGTTGTTGTTCGCTCTATAAAATATTTATGATTGTCTGTATTGGAGAAATAAGCATCTAGTTCTTCAAGAGATACATTAGCAGTGGTTTGGGCAATGTAATAAAAGTGAGTTCCATTGTACTCTTTTACTAACTCATAGTTTACAACTGTTTTTCCGTCTTTAGATTTTTCTGTAGTCCAATTTCTTTCTTGAGAAAACAATCCAAGAGAGGTTAATAGTGCTATTATGGTGATGTATTTTATGGTATTCATAACCTTAAGCTTTAGTTGAAAATAATTAAGAATTAATATTCCATTTAACACCAGTTTCTTTTTCTGAAACTTCCCATAACTTTTTTGCCACAGTTTTATCTTTTGCATGTGGTTCTAACTTATGCGCACCTACAGGACCTGTCCAATTATTTTTACCGGTTGGGCCATAAAATTCACTTTGATCTAGGTTTGGTTCTGTTGCACACATTAATTGTGGGTAAGCACCCTTTTCAGCTGATTGTACTAAAGGTGAAAATTTCATTAACTGCCATACAAATCTTGTCATTAAACTACCGCTGGTTTTTATTAAAGAAGTTTTTGAAGCACCTGGATGACAAGCATACGCTTTTACATTAGTTATACCTGCTTCTTTAAGTCTATCTTGCAATTCATAAACACACATGATTTGCGCTAACTTACTTTGGCTATAAACACCGTTTGGGCTGTAGTTTTTATCCCAGTTTAGATCATCGAATTTAATGGTCTTAATTCCCATGTTATAACCCATACTACCTACGGTTACAATTCTACCATTAGATTTTTCAATGCGTGGAAATAATAGAGCTTGTAATGTCCAATTTCCAAAATGATTTGTTCCCATCTGGCTTTCCCATCCATCAACTGTAAGTGTTTGTTTAGGTACTTGAGCAATAGAAGCATTACAGATAAGAGCATCAATTTGTGAGACCGTTTTAAGAACTTCTGCAGCAGCGTTTTTAACTGAAACTTGTTTTGCTAAATCCATAGTGATGTTAGATACTTTTATAGCATTACCAAGTTCTTGTTTTAATGTAATTATGGTGTTTTCTGCTTTTTCTGGATTACGATTAAGCATGACCACTTTTGCACCTTTAGAAAGCAATATTTTTGCAGCTTCAAAACCTGTTCCGCTAGTAGTTCCTGTTATAACGTAGGTTTTTCCGTTTAAGTTATGAATGTTATCTGGAGTCCAACCTTTTTTACCGAATTGATTTGTTTTCATTTTGCCTGTTTTTTTATTTAAAAGAATAGAGCAAAGATCGGTTGGTAGCAGGCTAATTACTTTATACAGAATTTCAGATGTTGTATACTTTTTGGTGTATAGAGGTTTTGTGTAACTGAACTATTAAATACACTTACAAAGCGTTAATTATAAGTTCAAGAAAGACGTTATCCATTTCTAATGGATTTGAATATAATTGAATATTCTGTAGTAAAGTTAATGTGTTTGTTGTGCAGGATTTTTATTTATAATCTGGTAGACCTTATGAAGAAACTTATGTTTCTGTCCTGACGAGGTAAGCAAGAAAAACAAGGAATAAAAAACTCTAAGATCAAAAATATGACTCTTAGAGTATAGGATAATAGTGTCTAAATTTAATGTAGATAAAAGTTGTTTTTTACCTCAGTTCTTTGTTGCCTGTAGTTATTAATCCACTGACCAATCTAAAGCGTGTAAAATATCATTTAATCCAAAATAAATATAAATTTCACCGTTAGGCTTTATCAATATGTGATTTATTTTAAAATCGGAACTTTGAAAAAATAACTTTTCTATTAAATCATATTGGTCTAAATAGATGTGCTTCTTTTTATTCGGTTCAATTTGTGAGTCTTTGGTTCCAATTAAGAAAGATTGATATCGCTTGGAGTTGTTTTTTATCCATTTCCAATATTTTTTGTATTTGGAGTCGCTATAAATATTCTTATCATTCTCCCTATACAAATGTATCATAGTCTTTTTCTCTTGGTTAAATTCAGAACCAATAATTTTTGTCAAGAACATTGTTACTTGTTTTAACTGAATCGAATCAAGTTTCCCGATGCTTTTGTGAAGGTAAATTTTCTCTATAATTAACGAATCATTTTCAATAGTTCTAGTATAAATTTTTCTATTATCAAATGATTCAAATTGAGTTTTAGTTATTTGATTACCTTGAAAGTAATAGTGCGTTTCTTTATTTAAATCTTGACTAAAACAAGTTATTGAAATTAAAAATATTATTGTTGTTAGGGTTTTCTTCATAATTACAGGTAACGGTCTAGTATAACCGTCAGTTACGGGTTAATTTGCGTTAATTTTCGGTTTTGCACAGACTTTAGCAATTCCGAGTCGATTCGGACGTAGTCGAATCCGCCGTAATTGCGGTTATACATTGTTATATAGTATTATCACTCATTTTTATCAAATTGCTTTCAAACCCTTTATTTACAAGGGTTTATTGTTTTTGAGCAATGCAGAATAATGCAATAAAATGCTACTAAATGTTAGGTTTGTTGTACCTATTGTTGTACCTTAGTAACACGTTGCACCCAATTGCACAGCCTAAAAACCAGAGTTTTATGTCTTCAATTAAAGTAGTTTTAAGAAAAAACAAGATAGATAAAGCTGGACTTGCACCGCTTTATTTACGAGTAATCAAAAACAGAAAAACTAAATTCATTTCATTAAGCGTAAAATTACAGCCTAATGAATGGGATGAAGATAAGCAAAAAGTAAAGAAGAATCATAAAACTTCAACAAGGTTAAACGCATACATTTCAAGGAAGATAGCAGATGCAGAAGGCGAAATGGCAGACCTTGAAAGAAGAAATCAATCTACATCAGCAAGAAGAATAAAAGAGGCCATTAAGGGTAAACCCTTAATTAACTTTTTTGAGTTTGCTTATGATAGATGCGAGAAGCTTAAAGATACTGTTACGCTATCTACTTACAGGAGTTATAAAAATAATATCGAAAAGTTTGAAAGGTTTATAGGGCATCGAGAAATAATGTTTGATGATATTACAGCCACAACTTTAAAAAATTACGCTTCATATTGTAGTTCTAAATTAGGCAACAATAACACAACTATAAATTATGCGTTTAGAATCCTAAATTTAATGTTTAGAGAGGCTAAAAGCGAAGATTTAATATCTAATGAACTTGCACCTTTCACAAAGTTTAAAGTAAAGAAAAACAAGACTACAAAGCGTTATTTAAACGAAGAACAGTTTGAAGCTTTTATGAATTTAGAAGTTCCACAAGAACACAAAGCACAGGTTATTAAAGATATGTTTATCTTTTCTGTTTTTTCTGGTGGATTACGTTTTGGCGATGTTATCGAATTACAATGGAAAAACTACGATAGTAAAAATCATAGAATCACAAAAACGATACGTAAAACCAAAAGACAGCACAGCATTAAAATAGGTCAAAAAGCGGTTGATATTCTAGAAAAATACAAAACCAAAGACCAAAAGCAAAATGATATAATTTTTCCGTTTGCAAAAGTTGACGAGTTATATTTTAAAGATAGAGAACACAGAAGTTTAATAACCAATAGAGCAATTTCATTAAGTAATATGTATTTAAGCAGAATAGGAAAAGAACTAGAGCTACCCTTTAATTTATCCTTTCATATTAGCCGACATACATTTGCTACAAGGGCTTTAAATAATGGTATGCGTATAGAGCACGTTTCTAAACTTATGGACCATTCAGATATTGGTATAACACAAGTATATGCAAAAATAATAGGTAGTGAATTAGATAACGCAGTAGATAAATACATTAATTAGTATGAATAGAAATCCTCATTTTTTAGTTACAGGAATGCAGAAATATGATGTTTGTGGTTCCGAAATGATTTACCTTAAAGGTTCTGCATATGAAAAGCCTTTCCCTATTCAATATTTCCCAAATCCAGAACATAATCTTGATAATTGTGAAGGCTGTAAAAACACACATCAAAAAATACTAAAAGAAGTAGGAGATTATTTTAAAGACTTTCCAAATTGTTGTGAAAGACATAAGAATTTAAAAAAGCACAGTTTGTTTAAAAGGGATGATTTTAAAGACCTAGCTAAAATGGTTGCCGATAAAGTTATCTACACACATCATCATATATTAAATAATTTAGATCAAGATAATTGGGAGGAAGAAATATATAATTATTTAGAATATGCTGTTACAAGTTTCGGTCAAACACCAGAAAATTGCGGAGAACCACCGGCACTAAGTTGGTTTATGGATTATACAAAAAGAATGCAACTTAACCATAAGTTAGTTGGTAAAGATGCACAGTATAAACCTAGACAAGAAAAGGTTATAGATACAATCACAAATTTTTTTAAACCTAAAGGAAAAGGAAAGAAAGATTTTAATCTATTGTTGAGTACTTATGACAGATGGTACAAGTTTTTTCCTTTTGAAATAGCAATGTTTGCTAATCTCAAAAAACACTTTTCTAGAACACTTCCTGTTCTAGCAGAAAAACCTAAAACAAACCCTTACTTAGGTACAGCGAAAGTAGAATTTTTAAGTCAAGCGCAATTATTAAAAAACTTATCCAATATCACAAACCATATTTTGCTAAGTATTGATACAACGCAATTGCTAGAAAATGAATATATCACAGATAGTAAAAAATATGCTTTTGATTTAAAAAAGAAAGCGCACTCACTAAATCAAAAAACACTATTAGAAAAACCTACTAAAAACGAGAAAGAATATATAAAAACAATAAAAGCTTGGTTAAAGAACGAAAAGAGTTTTATCAATGAAATAAAAGATGATATAAAGGCTTTACCTGTAAAAAAGGAAGATGTTAAACAAGATTTTTATACGATCATTAAGGGTAAAGCAGTTCAAGAATATGTATTGCAAATATTAAATGATTTAAGCATAACTGTAGAGGGTAAATCAGTTTTAACACCTAGAAAAAAAGGAGCACTTCGCGGAGTAGTAGAGGCGTTAAAACAAAAAAGAATTATACCTAACATAGGCTTAGCAACACTTTGTAATGTAATAGCCGAAAAAATAAATCTCGAATTAAAATCAGAACTAGATGCTTCAAATATATCAGAAGACTATTTAAATGATGCTTTAGATTATATAAAAAGGAACCCTTTGCACTAAATTTTATTCATTATAAGGGTTTTATAAGGGTGTGCTTTTAGCACCCTATCAATAATGACTTCTTGCGGTATTATAAATTTAAAAATGCATACCAAATGGAAGCAATCATTTTAAGTACCCAACAGTACACAGACTTAGTAAACCGTTTAGACGAGCTAAACAAAAAACTAGAAGAGAAACAGAAAAATCCTAAAGACACTTTTCTAGACAATCAAGAATTTCTTCAGCTAATGAATATTAGCAAACGTACCGCTCAAACTTGGCGTGACGAAGGCGTTATTTCTTTTTCACAAATAGGTTCAAAAATCTATTATCGTATGAGTGACGTGCAAAAGTTATTAGACAATAACTACCGTAAAGCATTCACTACCAAAAGAAACAATTATTAACCTAAAACCTTATAGAGATGACAGCAGCTGTATCAGTCTTTAGAGACTTTGTATATAAGGTTTCAGACAAGCCTTTAGTAGAAGTGCTTAATAATATCAAAACAGGCACTTATAAAACAGAAATCAACAAAATAAGAGACTTAATGTCTGAGGGTAAAGAAGAAGAAGCCGAAACCCTAAAAAAACAATTATTAGGGTTTACTGCATCTGGAGTGTTCGATAATTATAGAAGTAGTGAAAACCTTGAAGTGTACACACAATTTATAATTCTAGATATTGATAAACTATCAGAATCAGTACTTAATCGTATCATTCCTGTTATAAATCTAGCACCTTATACCTATGCCTGTTTTATTAGCACAAGAGGTAAAGGCGTAAAGTTTATAGTGCGTGTAAATTCAGATGTAGAACAACATAAAGCAGTTTACAATCAAGTCGTAGATTATTACGAACAAGCATTAAATACAGTAGTAGATACTTCTGGAAGCGATTATGCAAGATTGTGTTTTATGTCTTACGACGAAAATTGCTATATCAATACAGAAGCAACAATTTTTGAAATCCAAGAAGAAGAAGAAAAACAGACAATAACAGAAAGCGATGCTAATACTAATAATCATCAACAATTATCTACTGTAGAAATACTAAATAATTGTGAAGCGTTTACCAATCAAAAAAGCGAGTATCACGAAGGAAACAGAAATAACTACATATATCTATTTTCAGCAAACGCTTGTAGATTTGGAGTTATAGAAGAAGATACTTACCAATACTGTATTGCAAACTTTGATTTATCAGAAAGAGAAATTAAAACAACGGTTAGAAGTGCTTATAAAAGCAACAATGCAGACTTTGCAAAGTTTGCAAAATTTGCAAACGCTACAGTTGCAGAAGAAGTACAAAATCAAGACAACCAAAACTTAGAAAGTTTATCACTTTTAACAACTACACCAACTATTCCAGAAGATGTATACAATTCTTTACCAGTAATATTTCAAAAAGGGATTGAAGTACTAAAAACTGAACGCGAAAAAGATGTATTTCTTACAGGAGCATTAAGTATTCTATCAGGTTGCTTACCTAATGTTTTAGGCTTGTACGGTGGTAAAGAAGTCTATCCTAACTTGTTTTCATTTTTGTTAGCACCAGCAGCTTCAGGAAAAGGAGCGTTGACATACGCCAAAATGTTAGCCGATAAATACCACCAAGCAGTAATTCAAAATTCTAAAGATGAAGAAGAGGTCTATAAAAAAGAATTAGAAGCGCAAAAGCAAGCTAAAAAGTATCTTAAAAAAGGAGAAGAAGCACCAGAGGAGCCAACACAACCGCCTTTTAAAGTAGTTTATATTCCTGCAAATACAAGTAATGCTAAAATGATAAAACATATCGAAGATAACGAGGGATTTGGTATCATATGCGAAACCGAAGCAGATACTTTAGGGCAAACCTTTAAAAACGATTGGGGTTCATATTCAGACTTATTGCGTAAGGCTTATCATCACGAAAAAATATCCATTTCTAGAAAAACCAATAACGAGTATTTCGAAATCGATAACCCTAGATTGTCGGTGGTGCTTTCTGGTACACCTAATCAAATATTAAACATCATACAATCGGCAGAAGATGGTTTGTTTAGCAGGTTTATGTTTTATGTGTTTGCATCCAATCCAGAGTGGTTAGATCCATCACCAAAATCCAACCCAGTTAATTTAACCGAACATTTTAAATACCTTTCAGATGAAGTCTATCGTATGGTAAGATATTTAGATAGTACGGTCACTAATATTCATTTGTCAGATGCACAATGGCAAAAGTTTAATCCGTTTTTTGATGAGTATTTATTTAGAATCTACAATTTAGTAAGTAAAGATGCTACAAGTGTAGTAAAACGTTTAGGCTTAATGGTATTTCGCTTTTGTATGATTTTTACAGCCATAAGAAAATACGAGTGCCAATTAAAAGACACCGATTTAGAATGTACCGACCAAGATTTTGAAAATGCACTAAAGTTAGCCGATGTCTACTTACAGCACAGCATATTGGTATTTAAAAACTTACCAAATAACGCAACTAATATGCGGTTTAAACCCACCTCGCCAAAAGCTAATTTTTTAAAAGAATTACCACAAGAGTTTACTAGAAAACAAGCAGTAACTATTGGTGATAAATTAAATATTAAAGAGCGAACAGTAGATAACTATTTAGCAAAACTAGAACAAGCGGGTTACTTAGTAAAACCTAAAGCGGGTTATTATCAAAAAATAAAGAGTTTGTAAGGTTTGCAGTGTTTGCAAACTTTGCAAAGTAGAAGTCTTGTGCGGCAATCAAAATATAACGCAATACGTTATATAAATATTAAGCAAATATTTATATATTTAACATTCAATTCCATTCCCTATGAACCGAATTAAAGAAGTGCTTGAAGCCAAAGGCATAAAGCAAGTATGGTTAGCAGATAAATTGGGTAAGAGTTTCAATACTGTAAATGGTTATGTGCAGAATCGTACACAACCAAGTTTAGAAACCCTATACGAGATTGCTTCAATACTTAAAATAGATGCAAAAGAATTATTAGTTACGAAAAAACAATAATATTAAGTGTACGCACAAGTAGACATATTAGAAAATGAAATTCTTGAAAAATATCCTGATGTTTTGGATGTTCTTTTAAGAGACCATACAACGCAACGCAATATTTTATGGGCTACTAATAACTATAGCGAATTAGGTCAATCGTATAATTACAAATCTGAAATTAGTCCTGAATCTATTACAGGTCACAATGGAAATGTAATTATGCCAAGAGTACAAAAGGATAAAATCTTGCAACAATCACGAGCAAGAAATATGGCGGAAGTATTTACACCATCTTGGATTTGTAATGCGCAAAATAACCTTGTTGATAATTCTTGGTTCGAGAAACAAAATGTTTTTAATAAAGAAATAGAGCTTGATGATGGTAGTTGGGTTTGGGATGTGAATCCACAAAAAGTAACATTTCCTAAAAATAAAACTTGGAAAGATTATGTGCGAGATAAACGCCTTGAAATGGCTTGTGGTGAAGCACCTTATATAACAAGTCGCTATGATACAACTACAGGAGCATTTATCCCTGTAAATGAAAGAATAGGAATATTAGACCGCAAACTTAGAGTAATTAATGAGAATGTAAATACATCTGGTGAATGGTTAAAGGCGGCACAAACAGCATTTATGTCAACTTATGCTTATGAATGGCAAGGAGATAGTTTGTTGTTAGCAAGAGAAGCAATGTTATTTACATTTATTGAAAACTACACGCTGAAATTTGGTAAAGAACCATTGTTGAAGTCAATAAAATATATAGCATATATAATATCTTGGAATGTTTGGCAAATGGATGGTATAAAAGGGGTTATTCCTGATTCTTGCAAAACTGTTCATACTTCAAATGAATTGTTTTTTGGTATTGAAGAAGTTAAAAGTTTTCCTTGTGCTGGTTGTCAAAAGGATAATATCAAAAAACACAATGGAATATACTGTTTAGTAAAAGACTGGTCAAATAAAGATAAAGCAACAGGACGTAAAGGCAAGAAGATTAGATTTATAGACCTATTAAATAATTAAGATTAATGAAATTTACATCATCTCTAAAACCTAAGTTAATTTATGTATTTCGCATTAATGATACTGCACACTTAGGCTGTTTAAAAGTTGGGGAAGCTACAGTTGATACTGATGATTTATTTGGGTTACAACCTAATTCTAAAATTCTAAACCAAGCGGCGAAAGCAAGAATTAATCAGTACACCCAAACCGCAGGTATATCTTATGATTTACTGTATACAGAATCAACGATATATGTAAATAATAAAACAATTAAATCTTTTAATGACTCAGAGGTTCACAATGTTTTAATACGGTCTGGAATTAATAAAAAAGTCTTTGATATAGAAAACAAAGCAAATGAATGGTTTATAACCGATTTAGAAACTGTAAAAAAAGCTATTACAGCAGTTAAACAAGGTAAATCTTCTTTAAATCCTAGTGAAATATCTACTAATCAAAGTCCAATAATTTTTAGACCTGAACAGCAAGATGCTATTGCAAAAACTAAAAAGCAATTCAAAAAGAGTAATGAAATGCTATGGTTTGCTAAAATGCGTTTTGGGAAAACACTTTCTGCGCTTCAAGTAATTAGAGAACACGATTTTAAAAGAACTTTAATACTAACGCATAGACCTGTAGTTGATTCTGGATGGTTTGAGGATTTTGGTAAAATATTTTATGACAAAGAGTATTATCATTACGGCTCTAAAAATAAAGGCGGTGAATTTGTTGTTTTAGAAAAGCTAAGTAATAAAGAGGATATACATTATATTTATTTTGCTTCTATACAAGATTTAAGAGGCTCTGAATTAGTAGGTGGTAATTTTGATAAGAATGATGAGATTTTTAATGCAGCTTGGGATTTTATTATCGTAGATGAAGCTCACGAGGGAACACAAACAGAACTTGGAAAAAATGTACTAAACTTACTTAAAAATAACAATCCTAAAATTCTTCACTTATCAGGGACACCATTTAATTTAATTGATGATTATAAGGAAGAAGAAATCTATACTTGGGATTATGTAATGGAGCAAAAGGCAAAAGCCGAATGGGACGAAATACATTTTGGTGACCCTAACCCTTATGCATCTTTACCTAAGATGAATATTTTTACTTATGATTTAGGGAAGCTTATTAATGATTTTGTTGATGAAGATGTTGCCTTTAATTTTAAAGAGTTTTTTAGAGTTGATGAAACGGACAACTTTATACATAAAAAGGATGTAGAGAAATTTCTAAATCTTATTTGTAAAGGTGATTCAGAGAGTAATTACCCATTTGCTACAGAAGAATATAGAGATAATTTTAGACATTCTTTGTGGATGGTTCCTGGTGTTAAAGAAGCTCGCGCATTAAGCGCTTTATTAAAATCACATCCAGTTTTTAGTCACTTTAATATTGTCAACGTTGCTGGAGATGGTGACAAAGAAGAAGAAAATCAAGATGCCCTTAAAAAAGTTAATGAAGCTATAACAGATAATCCACAAGATACATATACGATAACCCTATCCTGTGGTCGTCTTACAACAGGTGTTTCTGTAAAAGCTTGGACAGCTGTTTTTATGTTATCAGGTTCTCACAATACGTCTGCTTCAAGTTATATGCAAACTATTTTCAGAGTTCAAACACCTGCAACCATAAATGGTAAGGTTAAGGAAGAATGTTTTGTATTCGACTTTGCACCAGATAGAACACTTAAAGTTATTGCTGAGACCGCAAAAATGTCTGCGAAGGCAGGTAAAACAACAGACAAAGACCGTAAAATAATGGGTGAGTTCCTCAACTTTTGTCCTATTATTTCTGCTGAAGGCACACAAATGAGAGAATACAATGTAAACTCAATGTTGGCACAACTCAAAAAAGTGTATATAGAGCGTGTCGTAAATAATGGTTTTGAAGACTCTAATTTATATAATAATGACCAGCTAATGCAGTTGGAGGAATTAGACTTAGAAGAATTTAATGGTTTAAAAAAAATAATTGGTAGCACCAAGGCAATGCCTAAGACAAATGAAATTGATGTTAATAAACAAGGTTTTACTGATGAAGAATACGAAAAATTAGAAGCTGCTAAAAAGAAGAAAAAAACTGAACTAACAGAAGAGGATAAAAAACTTTTAGAAGCACGAAAAGAAAAAAAGAAAAATAGAGATACAGCGGTTTCTATTCTTAGAGGTATTTCTATTCGTATGCCACTATTAATTTATGGTGCAGACATTAAGAATGAAGAAAAGGAATTAACTATTGATAATTTTGCTGATTTAGTCGATAACCAATCTTGGGAAGAGTTTATGCCTAAAGGTGTAACCAAAGCTACCTTTAAAAAATTCAAGAAATACTATGAGCCAGACGTCTTTAGAGCAGCAGGTAAACGTATACGAGCTTTAGCAAGAGCAACCGACAATTTAACTATAGAGGAACGCATAGAACGTATTACAGCTATTTTTAGCAAGTTTAAAAACCCTGATAAAGAAACAGTTTTAACACCTTGGCGTGTCGTTAATATGCATATGGGAGATTGCTTAGGTGGCTATGTTTTTTACGATGATAAATTTGAAAATAATATTTCAGAACCTCGCTTTGTAACACAAGGCAAAGTAACAAAAGATGCTTTTGACGTTAGTACCAACATTCTTGAAATTAATTCTAAATCAGGTTTGTACCCTCTTTTTGTTGCATACAGTATATATAGAAATGTAATTGCCAATGAGTATCCTAATATAGAGTTTAACCAGCTAACAGTTAAAGAACAACAAGCGTGTTGGGATAAAGTAATTGATAAAAATATTTTTGTGTTATGTAAAACACCAATGGCAAAAAGTATTACTAAACGTACGCTATTAGGTTTTAGAAAAGCAAGTATAAATACGCATTATTTTGAAGATTTAGTACATCAGATAACAAATAGACCAAACAAGTTTATAATAAAAATTAAAAAAGGGCAATCCTATTGGAAGGCTAATAACAATAACGATATGAAGTTTAACGCAATAATAGGAAATCCACCTTATATGGAAATGGATGGCGGTGCACAAGCAAGTGCAAAGCCAATTTATAATCAGTTTGTAGAGATTGCAAAGAAAATTAAACCAAATTATATCTCTATGATTATGCCTTCTCGATGGTATTCTGGTGGTAAAGGTTTGGATGAGTTTAGAGATAATATGCTAAATGATAAAAATATTGCTGTTTTACACGACTTCTTAAACCCTGAACAAGTATTTCCTAAAACCAATATTCGTGGTGGTGTTTGTTATTTTTTGTGGGATGAAAGTCATAATAATGAGCAAAGCTTAACTAAAGTTGTAACGCATCAACAGAACAAAGAACTTTCATCTTCTCTTCGTTCATTAAAAACAGAAAATGTAGATATTTTTATTAGACATAATATTGCTGTGCAAATTGTACAAAAAGTAACAAACAGTAGTGATTTTAAGACAATGTCTGAACATATTTCCGTTTTAAGACCTTTTGGCTTTAGAGGGTATTTTGTTAAGGACAAAATGTTTAGGGAAGAAAAAAAAGGTTTAAAAAAACCAGTAATTTGTTATGGTAAAGGTCAGAAAATTGGGTATGTAGAATTTGATGAAGTTAAGGTTCGTCAAAATTGGATAAATAAGTATAAAGTTTTTACACCAAGAGCTAATAACATTGGTACAGAACTTAATGATGATAATTTAAATTCTTTCATCGGTGAGCCTGGTACAATTTGTACTGAATCCTACATTGTAATTGGTGTAGATTTAGAATTAGATAAAAATACATCAATATATTTATCAAAGTATTTATCAACTAAATTTTTGAGATTTATGCATAGTCTTGTTAAAGCAAGTCAAGATGCAACATCTAAAACTTACAAGTTTGTTCCTTTACAAGACTTCACCAAAAAATCAGATATAGATTGGAATCAATCAATTGAAGATTTAGACAGTCAGCTATATAAAAAATACAACTTAACAAGTGAAGAAATTGAATTTATCGAAAGTATGATAAAACCAATGTAAATTATATGAAAGCAAACGAACTACCAATTATTAATTTTTTACAAGCGCCTAATGTACAATTCGTAATACCTGTATACCAACGTAATTATGATTGGACAAATAATGAATGTAAAGAATTATTAAACGATATAATAGCTGTAGAAACAGCAGATAGAGGTACGCATTTTATTGGTAGCATCGTTTTTATTCACGAGGGTGCATATAGCACAAGTGAAGTAAAGGAGTTAGTGATAATTGATGGCCAACAAAGATTAACTACAATAAATATTTTATATGTAGCGTTATATCGATTTGCAAAAGATAATGGTATGCAACAGGAAGCAGATATGCTGCATAATATGTTTTTAGTAAATCAATACGTTCAGCAAGAATCAAGTAAATTAAAGTTAAAACAAACCGATACCAATTCATTAGCGTTTAAGACAATAATGAACAGTACAGAAAACGAATTTGGGCACTATTCTAATGTAATTGAAAACTTTAATTTTTTCAAATTAGCTATAACAAAAGACAGTTTTAATACCATACTAAATGGCTTAAAACGTCTCATATTTGTTGAAATATCTTTAGAGCGTGGTAAAGACGACCCGCAACGTATTTTTGAGAGTTTAAATTCTACAGGTTTAGATTTATCACAATCCGATTTAATTAGGAATTATATTCTAATGGATTTAGACCCAAAAAACCAGCATAAAGTATTTGAGCAAATTTGGAATCCTATTGAAGAAAACGCAAGAGATTTAACGAAACAGAAATCTTTAGTGTCATCTTATATTAGAGACTACTTAACACTTCGTAATAAAAAGATACCCAATAAAAACAAAGTCTATATAGAGTTCAAGAAGCTATACACTATAAAAGATGAAGCATATCATCAAGAATTAGAAAATATTAAATCGCTTTCTTCACACTATAAGAAATTTGTAAACCCATCTACAGTCAAAGAACATAACATAAGAAGAGAATTAGAATATATTTCTCGACTTGAAATAAATGTAGCGTTTCCATTTTTATTACAAGTATTTGAAGATGCAGAAAATGGATTGATAACAAATGAAGAATTACTAAAAGTATTAAAATTAATACAGACCTACACGTGGCGTAGATTTGTGGTAGGCTTACCTACTAATGCTTTAAATAAAATATTTATGACGCTATATTCTGAAGTAGATACAGAAGAGTATTTTGATTCCATAGCGTTAGCTTTAATAAAGAAACGAGGTAGTGCAAAGTTTCCGACAGATGAAGATTTAAAAACAGCGTTAAGAGATAAAGATTTATACAATATTCAATCGAAGAATAGAAACTATATGTTTGAGTTATTAGAGAATTTTAATAACCGTGAATATGTTGATACATCTAATGAAAATATAACTATTGAGCACATCTTCCCTCAAAATCCTAATGACGATTGGAATAAAGACATTACACCTGATGATTATTTTCAATTCAAAGAAAAGTATGTAAATACAATAGCTAATCTAACATTATCAGGTAACAATGGTGCTTTGAGTAATAAGTCTTTTCTAGAGAAAAAATCAATGAACAGACAAGGTGCCGAACAAGGTTATAATTTTAGTCGCCTATGGCTAAATGATTATTTAAAAACCATAGACAATTGGAATATTGATAACTATAATGAACGTTTTGATTTAATCTACAATAGGTTTATAAAGATTTGGGAATACCCTAATGTAACTATTCCTGTTTCAGATAATAGTGAGGCACAAAACATATTTAATGCAGAATCACCAACGCATAAGAAGTTAGAGTATTTCATTTTTGAAAATACTAAAGTAGATGAAGAAGTAATATCTCAAATGTATGTGTATGTAATTCAGAAACTATATGAAAAGAACCCTCAACTATTATTAGAAGCAACAGACATTTTTAAAATTACAAGAAATGCTGAAGATTTTAGAACACCACAAGAATTAGATAATGGTTATTACATAGAATCTAATTTAGACAGTAATTCAAAGTTTAGTAGCCTAAAAAAACTACTTAATCTGTTTGAGCTTGAAGATGAGTTAGTTATAAAATATGAAGATAAAGAAAGTAAAGATTCGCAAAATAGATTTGCTGTACGTAGAGAGTTTTGGAAGCAATTACTACCTCAAATTGTAAATACAGAATTATTTGGAAATGTAAATGCATCTAAAGACCATTGGTTAAGTTCTGGAGCAGGAATAAGTGGCTTAAACTACACTTTTGTAATAACAAGTAAATACGCAAGAATCGAATTAGGTATTACATCTTCAAGCAAAGAGAAGAACAAGAAATACTTTAAAAAACTATTAAGCCAAAAAGATAGTATTGAAAATGATTTCGGTAAACCTCTTGAATGGGAAGAATTGGCAGAACATAAAATGAGTCGCATTAAGTATGAGCTAACTGGTGTTAATTTATTTGATAAGGCTGATTGGGATAAAATGAGTCAATTTTTAATTGAATACTTACCAAAGTTTGAATCTGCATTACAACCAGCAATTAAGAAATTGAAATAAATGCACCAACTCACCAAAACAGATTTTAAGTATTATTTAGATTGTCCAGAAACAATATGGTTATTAAAAAATAAACCACAGGTATATCCTAGAGGTGAGTTTTCATTATTTGCAGAAAAGTTAATCAATGAGGGTTATGAGGTAGAAGCCTATGCAAAACAATTATTTCCAAATGGTGTAGACTTTCCAGAGTATGGAAGTCCAACTGCAACACAAAACGCATTAACCAATGAGCATAGTGTTTATTTTCAGCCATCATTTAATACACTTAAAAACATATTTGCACGTATAGATATATTAGAACGTTTAGCAGATGGTACGTGGCATATATATGAAGTAAAATCTTCTACCTCAATAAAAAAAGATAGAAAGCATAGACAAATAGAAGATGCGTGTTTTCAGAAATATGTACTTACAGAATGTGGTTATGTAGTTTCTAAAGTGTCTATTATTCATCTAAATAAAGAATACATTAAACAAGGTGATATTGTAGCTAATGAGTTGTTAGAAATTGAAGATATAACAGATGCAGTAGATAACATCTATTCAAGTGTAGTCAATCAAATTAATGCAGCTTCTAATTTTATAAATAAGGAAATCATAAATGAAACTGTATGTTCTTGTAAGTATAAAACAAGGTCTAATCATTGTGATGCTTTTAACTATTTTAATACAACTATACCAGAATATAGTATTTATGAAATAGGTCGCATTTCAGCTAAAAAAGTAGGCTTATTAGCAGATAATGAGCAATTAGCAATTATTGATATGCCGCCAGATTTTGAGTTAAATGTAAATCAACAAACCCAAGTAGAATCTGTAAAACAAGAGCAACCTATAATCAATAAGCCTAACATTAAAAGAGAGTTAGATACATTAAAGTTTCCATTACATTTTATAGATTATGAGACCTACGCAAGTGCTATCCCAAGATTAGATGGTTTAAGTCCACATAAACATTTAACTTTTCAAGTATCTATTCACACACTTACAGAAGATAATACTTTAACACATTTTGAATATTTATTGGATGCAATGAAAATGCCAATAGATATGCTACAAGCTATGCAAGACTTTACAGGAAGTACAGGTACGTTTATATCGTGGCACGCAAGTTTTGAAATAGGTAGAAATAAAGACTTAATAGAATGGTTGCCACAGTTTACCAATTATCTTTCCTACATTAATGAGCATACGTTTGATTTAGAGACAATCTTCAAAAAAGACTACATAGACTATCGTTTTCACGGTTCAAGTTCCATTAAAAAAGTATTACCAGTATTATGTCCAGATATATCCTATTCAGATTTAGATGTTAATAATGGAACTATGGCTTTAGATACTTGGGGAAGAATGGTTTCAGACCCAAATTTTAATGAAGACATAGAAGCAACAAGAAAAAACCTTTTAGACTATTGCGAATTAGATACTTTAGCAATGGTTAAGATATATGAATTTCTTACAAAGTTGATATAAGTCCCCACACAATAAAACCCAGTTTATTGCTTAGGCAATAATCCTCTGTCTTTTATTGTGTTCCGCTCGCCAACGCGCTTGTAGTTTTTGGTTGCCAACCCTCACACAGCACATTACTTGTTTTATTTAAACAATTATATTTTATTAAATAGGTACAATAAAAAAGTAAAAAGCTGTTGTCAACGCGCACACCAAAAACTACCCAAAGCTATGTTTACATAATACAAGTTATAGTAGCAAACGGCACTTTTCAAAGGTTTGCTATCGCAGTGTTAATGCATTTTGTAGCTATAACTGGTATTATGTAAAATATCCGCAATTCCAACGCGCAATTCCGAACATTAAATCACATTTTGAACAAACATTAAACATCAGTACATTTTAAGGTTTCCGTTAATTGATAATAATATTCGTTATCTCATTCAAGCTGCACAAAACCATCGTTAAGTCCAAGTTTTCCTTACCTCAAGTCTTTGTTTGTTTCATTTCGTTAACAAATATCATAGTCCACTTTTCCCCACCACCCAAGTCAGCGGTTATAAAAAAACAGGTTTATAAAGTGTAGTAATACGCCATAGCACATTACTTTTTATCGTACCTCAAAAAAGCAATAAGCTATTGTCTACAAGTCCTGTATAAGTAGCTTGTTTAAATGCTGTTTTATCAAACAACTATTTAAAACGCTACCCATACAAACGCTTCATCCAACGCTCAAATTGGAAATAACCTATTTTTTTAAGAGTTTATGCCCCAAAAAGTGTTATTCAATTAATTAAATACATTTCAAAATGATTACAAAAACAATCCAAATTACAGAAGTCACAGTTGATGAATTAGCCGATAAGGTAGCAGATAAATTATTACTTAAAATTGAAGATTACCTTAAAGAACTATCAAAATCTAAAAATGATGAATTACTAACAAGACAAGAAGTCGCCGAATATTTAAGAATCAGTTTGGTAACAATACATTCTTGGAATAAACACGGTGTTTTAAATCCAATTCGTATGGGAAACAGAATCCTATACAAAAAACAAGATATTTTAGATGTTTTAGAAGAACAGTCAATAAATAAAAAAAGGTAGCAAATATATGTGGCTACCACAGCCAACGCGCAAGGCTATAAAGGTCAAGCCCTACGGGTTTTGAATAAAACTTTTTTCAAAGTATATCTTCTATTTCATTAAACATTTTAACTCAAAAAACTTTTATCCAAAAACCTTGACAGCCTTATCCACGCCACAACAATAGAGGCTATCTTCTTTTCTTTTCAAAAAAAATAATGGTGCGAAGCGTAGCGAAGCAATTTTAAATTGGATAGCTATGTCAACTTTTGAACTGAAAACACACCAAATCGGAAGAACCTACTCGCAACCTCATTTTTTTATCCTAAACAAAGGACTTAACAGCGGGAAACCGCTTTCAAATCCTTGTCCTAACTGTTTTGTAGTAATCACAAAAACCGAAACAGATAAAAACACGCTTTTTCACTTATCTATGATGTTGCAAATAGGCGGTTTTTACGCTTATTATTTAAAAGGTAGTGTTATTCCGTTTATTTCTGTAAATGATTGTAGAAACACGCTTAAAAAAGGGTTAAAATCTACTTCAAACACAAAAGACCAGATGCAAAAACACATTAAAGCGGTTGAGGTTATCAGCACAAAAGAAAAAGAGCTTCAAAATGTCATTGATAAAATGGCAGTTTTAAAGGTTGCATACATTCGTAATTGTTTCAAACTAATGCAAAGTAAAGAAGCCTAATGCAAAGGCATCGTAACGCCCTAAAACAGTAACAAAATGGCATTATTTTCGTTATATTAATGGTGAAATAAAGGTTTTAAAGCAATATAAAGTCCGTACCAAATCCAAAGGAGTTTAATTTTAAATTGTTTTATATTATGGGAAAGATTTCTCAAGGAATTTTAGGCGGATTATCTGGTAAAGTAGGTAACGTCATCGGTGGTAGTTGGAAAGGAATTGACTACATCAGAATTAAGCCATCAAGTGTGGCGAATCCTCGAACAGAGGGACAAGTAAACCAACGTAATAAATTTACGGTAACATTGGAATATTTACAGCCAAACAAAGAGTTTTTAAAAGTTGGTTACAAGTCTTTTGCGACAAAGAAAACCGAATTTAATGCTGCAATGTCTTATGTGTTAAATAATGCAGTAGGAGGGATTGCACCTAACTTCACAATCGATTATTCCTTAGCTTTATTGAGTAGAGGTTCTTTATCTGGAGTGTTAAACGGTACTACTGACTTAACAACACCAGGACAAGTGGATTTTGGTTGGGGTGATAACTCGGCAGAGGGTAACGCAAATGCAACGGATAAAGCAATGTTGTTAGTTTACAATCCAAGTAAAAAAGAATCTGTTTATATTTTAGATGGTGCAGACAGAACAGCAGGTTCTCAATCGGTAACAATTCCAAACACCTATGCAGGAGACACAGTAGAGCTATTTATGGCGTTTGTTTCTGCTGATGGTAGTCAAGTATCAAATAGTGTGTATTTAGGCTCTGGTACGGCTGCTTAATAACTTTAAGTTTAAATACATTTTTAAAACCGTTTCTATTAATTTAGAAGCGGTTTTTTTATGCTTTTAGATCACTTCTATTTATAGGTTAAAATGTTATACCTATGTTGTACCCTTTTTTAATTAATCTTTTAAAACCCTTTATTTATAAGGGTTTTTTGAGTTAATTAATGTAATACATTGTTACCTGCTGGCTTTTTTTATTCATTTATTTCTTTTACTTGTTTTTCCAAGTCCGCAATTCCATTAAACTTTTTAAAGTTCAAGTCTTTTTCTATTGATTTTAATTCAGACGTCAATTCTAAAATCAAGTCCAATGGCTCAACTTCGTGTCCTAATAGATTTTGGTCAAATTGAGTTCCGATTAGTAGTCCATCATTAGCCATTCCAATACACCAATTTTCCATAAATTCGGCTAATGGAATTTCGGATACTTTGTATTTTTTCCAATCGTCTTTTGCACAGGATTTCGCTCTAACTTTTTCTGCCCAAAAACATATCATTCCGATTGGTTTTCCGACATCATCTTCGTATTGAGTTGAACTTGATGTTGCATATCCATTTTTACTTTTTAGTCCATAAACTATTTCGCTATCAGAAACTGTCTTGACGAATCTCAGGTGTCTGGTTTTTAGCGTAATAAAGTCTTGGAACATAGTCAATAATATTTTAACCAAAAAAGTATATAAAAGTAAAAGCTGAAATTAGGGATGATGCCAATAGATTTATATAACTCCATTTATTTCGGTTTGTATTTCGAATTACCATTAGAAGAATAAAAATTAATGCAAAAATTAGGCTTAAAACTCCCAATCCGAATATCATTAGTCCAATAACTCCTTTTCCAATACCAGATTGTCCATCTCCCATCGGGTCAACTTGAATACTTTCAAATTCTGGAATTAAATATGCAATGCACAAAATCAGAATTGTAAGGATAACTGACGTAACTATATTGAAAATTTTCATTGGTTGTTATAGCTGTCTTGTCCTGAAATATGGCTACAGGTTAAAATTAATTTTACGCTGATAATTTATATACCATATTTGGTGTTTTATAATCTAAAGATAAGTGTAATCTTATTTGATTATATAGATTAATTGCATTTTTTGCAGCTCTCTTGGCGTGTGCCACGTTAGTAAAGGTCTGGTCGAGATAGAATTCATCTTTAAGGATTCCATTTACACGTTCAGCCATTGCGTTTTCGTAACAGTGGTTTTCTTCTGTCATACTAATGCCTATCTTTTTTCTTTTAAGTATTTGGGTGTACACATTACTGCAATATTGTATTCCTCTATCTGAATGATGTACTAGTCCTTTAATGGTTTTAGTATTATAAATAGCCTTATTAAGTGCTCTAACACAACCTTTGAGTTCTAAGCTATCACTTAGGTCATATCCTACAATTTTACGCGAGTACATATCTGTGATGAGCGCCAGATAACAAAAGCCTTTCACGGTTCTAATATAGGTGATGTCCGATGTCCAAACTTGATTAGGTCTTGTAATTTCCACATCTTTTATGATGTTGCGGTACTTATAAAATCTATGGTGCGAGTTGGTTGTTCTACAGCTGTATTTTTTTCTTAGGGTTAGCATCTTATGCTCTCTAAGTACTTTAAACAAAGTGTCTCTTCCAATTTTTACTTTTTGATTTTCAAAATCTTTTTGTAAAGATATCATCAGTTTCCTGACACCTTCCCTAGGTAAGGATTTACGTCTTTTCTGAACAATATGAATAATCTGTTTTTCTAGTTGTAAACGTTTATCAGCTCTACATTTGTATTTGTATATGGCGTCACGTTTCAACCCAAAACAGGCACATAGCTTAGAAAGAGAAGTAAATCCTTTACTAGTTTTTCTGACTATGGTTAAAGCTTGATATTTAGTTTTTTTTTAAGTTCGAGCACATTTTTATAGCCTAATTTTTGAGCAGTTACTTGTAAGTAAGAATCATTCACCAACTCGTCCAAGTCCTTTTTCACGACTAGTTTTTTAAGCTGTTCAATCTCTTTCTGGAGTGCTTTGATGCGTGTTATCTCATCTTTGGTTTCTACCATAATCCTTGTGTTCATTAA
>Ga0207917_1000041_pt1 | contig 24665 bp, 24 predicted proteins | sample DeeseametaMP0556_FD_184208 | JGI IMG/M metagenome (GOLD analysis project Ga0207917, IMG submission 184208) | Marine microbial communities from the Deep Atlantic Ocean - MP0556 (SPAdes) | ecosystem: Environmental > Aquatic > Marine > Oceanic | place: South Atlantic Ocean | collected 2011-01-23 | reverse complement strand
GAGTAGTAAAAACCCTCAGTTTACAGATGAAGAAATTGCTGAAATCTGTAATACTGCTGCAGATTACGGTATGAAAGTGGCGGCTCATGCACACGGTGATAAAGGTATGCAACGTGCTATAAATAATGGCGTAAAAACTATTGAACACGGCACATTAATGAGTGATGAAACTATGGATATTATGAAAGAAAAAAAATCTTTTTTAGTGCCTACAATCTCTGCAGGGAAATATGTTTCAGAAAAGGCAAAAATTAAAGACTATTATCCAGCAATTATAGTCCCAAAAGCTTTAGAAATAGGGCCAAAAATTCAAGATATGTTTGGTCGTGCTTATAAAAGAGGTGTGCCTATAGCCTTTGGTACAGATGCAGGTGTATTTCCTCATGGTGAAAATGCTAAAGAGTTTATGTACATGGTTGAAGCTGGTATGCCCGAACACATAGCATTACAGACGGCTACATTTATAAATGCAGAAGTATTAGAAATGCCATCTCAAATAGGGCAATTAAAAAAAGGTGCTTTTGCAGATATCATTGCTGTAAACGAAGATCCTACTAAAACAATTACCGCTATGCAAAATGTTAGTTTTGTTATGAAAGGTGGCACTGTTTATAAGAAGGAATAATATTTTTTAAGCAAGTTGGTTAATAATTGTTTAGCTTTATAGTGTTGCTAAAACATTGCTATTATGAAATTAACTATTACTCTTGTAATTCTATTCATATCCTTTATAGCTTTTGGACAAACTACAACAGTACCAGATGATGTCTTTGAGCAAGCATTGATTGATCAAGGTATAGATAGTGATGGGACATTGAATGATACAGTCCTGACAAGTGACCTTGAAGCAGTTACTGAACTTTTAATATTCTCGCCAACAAGCTCTATTCAAGATATGACAGGTATTGAAGCATTCGTAAATTTAGAATCTTTAGAACTTCTTGAACACGACTTTAATAGTTTAAATCTTTCGAATAGTGTTAATTTAACGTTCCTTAACATTTCGACAGTATTTAACTTAACAAGTATCGATGTGTCCTCAAATATTAATTTAACTCATTTATTTATTTCTGAGACTTCTTTATCTTCAATTAATTTATCTAATAACATAGATCTTCAGTTTTTAGAATTATCACAAAATAGATTATCTGAAATTGATATTACAAACAATACAGAGCTTATTGAGGTTGATTTTTCAAACTATAATTTTGATACTTTACCAGGTAATATATTTACAACGGTTGATTTATCAAATAACCAACTACTCACAAAATTCTCTTGTTTTCATTGTGATGATTTATCCTCTCTAGATGTAACACCTTTGCCAGATTTAAGGGAATTGCATGTGGCGTTTTGTAATCTTGAAACTATAGATGTTTCAACAAATATATTTCTTGAAGAAATAACATTAGGCGCAGGCTTTAATTCATTTTTTGAAAATTCTAACGAGTTAGAATCTGTTGACTTAAGTCAAAACCCTAATTTAACAAGAGTGAATGTTACAAATACTTTGATTAGTTCATTTAATTTAAATAATGAAAATAATGAAAGTATAATTTCTATGAGAGCTGGTGATAACCCAGATTTAAACTGTATTCTTGTAGATAATGAAGACCAAGCGGCATCTGGTACTGGCAATTACGCCAATTGGATTTATGATGAAGAGGTCACTTCGTTTTCAGATACCGAATGTGTCTTGTCTGTTCCAGAAAAGCGGTTGCAGGAATTACAGGTGTATCCTAATCCTGTTACAACTTCATTATTTGTGCAATCACAAGAACCATTACAACACTTAGCTGTATATAATTTAAGGGGACAACTTTTAAGACAAAGTGAACAGAGTCAATTTATAAATGTGTCGTCATTAGCTTCTGGATTGTACATTGTAAAACTAACTACATTAGAAGGCATTCGTCACGTTCAATTTATTAAAGAATAATTTTAGTAATTATATATGAATAAAAAAAAGCGTCTTAATTAAGACGCTTTTTTAATATAAGTTTAAAGTAAGAATTACTATATAGTACCACTTTCTTTTTCAACAGTTCTGTCAATTTTACCAAGTAAGCCTTGTAAGACTTTGCCTGGTCCAACTTCTGTAAATTTAGTAGCACCATCTTTAATCATCTGTTGCATACTTTGTGTCCATTTTACAGGAGCTGTTAGTTGAAAGATTAAGTTTTTTTGTATTTCTTCTGGGTTAATTACACCAAATGTTGTCACATTTTGATAAACAGGACAAATAGGTGTATTAAATGTAGTTGCTTTTATTGCTGCTTCTAACTCTTCTCTTGCTGGTTCCATAAGTGGTGAGTGAAAAGCACCACCAACAGGTAATACTAATGCACGTCTTGCACCTTCTTCTTTTAAGCGTTCACAAGCTGTGTGGATAGCGTCAATTTCACCTGAGATTACCAATTGTCCAGGACAATTATAATTTGCAGCTACTACAGTACCATCAACATCTGCACAGATAGCCTCAACCACATGATCGTCTAATCCTAAAACGGCAGCCATAGTACTTGGTTGAGCTTCACATGCTTTTTGCATAGCTTGAGCGCGTTGTGATACTAATTTAAGAGCATCTTCAAACTCTAAAGTTTTATTGGCTACTAAAGCAGAAAACTCACCTAATGAGTGACCTGCAACCATATCTGGCTTAAATTTATCACCCATAACTTTACTTAAAATAGTAGAGTGTAAGAAAATAGCTGGTTGTGTAACTTTAGTTTGTTTTAGGTCTTCTGCAGAACCTTCAAACATAATATCACAGATGTTAAATCCTAATATTGAGTTTGCTTTGTTAAAATAGTCTTGAGCTTCGTTAGAGCTTTCGTATAAATCTAATCCCATTCCGGAGAACTGGGCACCTTGTCCAGGAAATATAAATGCGTGCATAGGTTGGTTTTTAAAGTTCAAAAATAGCAATAAAAAACAGGGTTTAAAAAAGAACCGTTATGCGTGTGCCTAAAAACCCTCTTAATTAATTTATGGTATTTATGACTCTGCAGAAGATGTTGCTCTTACTTTAAATAGATTTATATATTTATTCTGTGTTGAATCCCAAAACTCTGCTTCTTTAGGTGTAAATTTTATTGCGGTAAGGTTTGGATCTGTAACACCATCAAACCAGCGATCATCGTCTTTGCTATATAAGTCTTCTAAAATAGATTGATCTGTAGAGATAAAAGCATTACCATACACACTTATAAATTCCATTTGTTTTGGATCGCTATATACCAACTGTGTTTTTGGGTTATTTACAATATGCCCATTATGATCACTATGACCACCACTTAAAAACCAGATATTCCCTAAGTCATCTACCTTTTTAGTCATCATAGGGACAATATGAAGCGGTGTTTCTCCTAGTTTTGTAGCCATCATGGCTACTGTTATCTCCGTGACAATATTTTTAAATTTAGCTTTGGTGTCTTTGTCAAACTCTTGTGTATTGCTCATAATAGTATCTTTTTAACTAAAGATACTTAGGATGACTAACTTGTGTAGTATTTAACCTGCTAAATGATTTCTAATGAGTGTTAAGGATTGTTAAGAAGCTGTTTTCTTAACATAAGTAAGGTATGTAAAAGAAACGCTGTGGCGTTCATCTTTTTCGTGAAACTCTTCGTTTATGAGCTCCCATTTAGAAAGATCTATTTCTGGAAAAAAGGCATCTGCCTCAAACGTATCATGAACTCTTGTAAGTTCAATTTTTTCAGAAGCATTTAGAGCAAGTTTATAAATTTCTCCGCCACCAATAATAAATGGCTGTGTGTCTTCTTCGGCAATTTTTAAGGCATCTTCTAAATTATGAACAACAATACAACCTTCTTTAGTATAATCTCTGTTTCTAGTAATTACAATATGAGTTCGGTTTGGTAAAGGTTTAGGAAAAGATTCAAAAGTTTTCCTACCCATAATAATGTGATGGCCAGTTGTAAGCTTTTTAAATCTTTTAAAGTCGTCTGGCAAGTGCCAAACTAAGTCGCCGTCTTTGCCTAAGGCATTATTTTCTGCTGCTGCAGCAATCATGGTAAGCATAGGATGCGTTATGAGTTTAGAGGTAGGTTGGGATCTGTAGGCCTCTGGTTTTGAAGATTGCTTTTTTTTTCTGGAACAGGCATATCTACAGCAACCTTTTGGCGCATTTCTTCAATCTTTTTCTTTTGCTTTTCTACTAATTTATCCATTTGTTTTTGCTCCCAATCTTTACCCATAAACTTGTTGGTGATCACTACGTTTAGTGCGTGAACCAAGAAGAAGAATGTCCAGAGTAAAATAGCCCATACAAACCAATCTGCTCCAAAAAGCTTTACATCTTTTCCATAGCCCAACACCACATTAATAACTATAAGTAAAATAGAGCCTGCTAAGAAAATAACAAAGTGTTGTGTAAGTCTTTTTTTCTGTTTTATGCGATCTTGAGCATGTTCAAAAAGCTCGCGTTGATCTCTGTCTAAGTCTTTAGATTTGGTATTTTTAGAAAACATATTATGAGTACTTTTATAACACTACTCAAATGTACCAATTTTTACCTTAGATATAATGAAAAATAGGATAGAAGCTGAATTTCCCATACTAAAGACCACTACTTATTTAAATACAGCAGCATCTGGGTTACTCTCTAAATCTGTCTTAGATTTTAGGAAAGATCACGATGAGCAGTTCTTTAAATATGGTAGTAAATTTAAAGACTATCAAAGTGAAATGCTCTCACAAACAAGAGAAGCAGTTGGTAGTTTTTTTACATGTGAGCCTAATCAAATAGCATTGGTTCAAAATTTCTCTCTAGGTTTTAATACCTTTTTAGAAGGGTTGCCAAAAAAGAGTTTGTTTTTGCTTTTAAAAGGTGATTATCCTTCAATAAATTGGCCTGTTGAAACTAGAGATTTCAAAAGAAACTATATTTCTATTTCAGCAAATTTAGAACAAGATTTAATAGCCGAATTTAAGCGCCAACAACCAGACGTGTTTGCATTTAGTATTGTACAATATATTTCTGGTATAAAAATAGACTTACAAGTTATAAATACTCTGAAAGCGCAATATCCGGAAACTTTATTTGTAGCAGATGGTACACAATACTGCGGTACTGAGTCTTTTAATTTTAAAGATTCTGGAATTGATGTTTTGGGCGCCAGTGCATACAAATGGCTTAATGCGGGTTATGGTAACGGATTTTTATTATTTAAAGATGAGGTGCCTAATAAGGTCTTTCCTAAAACTATTGGTTTTAACTCTAGCTTTGGTAAATACAAACAACAGGATAATAGTTTTTTAGGAAGGTTTGAGCCTGGTCATCAAGATACCTTAAACTTTGGAAGCTTAAAAGTTGCATTAACTGTTAGTAATCAAATTGGTGTAGAGACTATAGAACATTCAATAAAAGTTTTGTCTACATCTGCTAAACATCAATTTGAAAAGCATCATTTATTAGATGAAGCTGTTATAAAACGAAATGCGCATTCTTCAATCTTTAATATTAAAGGTGATGATAAACTATACAATACGCTAATTAAAAATGAGATACTATGTTCACAAAGAGGTAATGGTATACGTGTTAGTTTTAATTACTTTAATACTGAAGAAGATTTAGAAAAATTAATGAGTGTTATCACAGCTACTCTGTAATACTTACACCTTTCCAAAAGGCTACATAATCTTTAATATCTGAAGCTTTTTCTTTTGGATTAGGATAATACCAGGCAGCATTTTTATTGATGTCCTCATTTACTTTAATAGTATAATAAGATGCTTCTCCTTTCCAAGGACATACTGTTGTAGTTTCTGATGGTTTTAAGAAAGCACTATTTACTGAGCTTGGAGGAAAATAATGGTTATTCTCTATAATAATTGTAGAGTTACTTTCAGCAATTACTGTGTTATTCCAAATAGCTTTCATAATCTAAATGTTGAGATTAGTTTTCAATAGAGAAAAGCATAAGCTCTTCATTTTCATATGGTAAGGTAATCATACTCTCAAAATTTAGGCCTAGTTTTATTAATAAATTTTGAGATGGCATATTATGCTTGGAGGTTATAGCAATAACACGGTTTAATTTATAGTCCTTAAATGCTGTTTGTAATAACGCACTAGCACTTTCGTAACCATAACCTTGCCCTTCAAAACCCGGTAAAAAAGCAAAGCCAATATCTATACCTTCTAAACCATCACGATCATAAAGACCACAAGCACCAATTTTCTTACCATCGGCTTTTCGTATAACTACATTGTTAGTAAAACCTAAACGTTCAAATTGTGGTAGCATTCGTTCTTTTATGTATGCTTCTGCTTCTGCAATAGACTTAACATTTCTATCTCCAATAAATTTTAACCATTTAGGAGAATTCAAGAGTTCTAAAATAAATGCTGCATCTTCAACAGTTGTAGGCTTTAATACAAGACGTTCTGTAGCTATTGAAGACATATACTAAGATTTAGTTGGCGTTAAAAATATAGTTTTTATAATACTTGTTTTCATCTGTAAAGTTAGTGACAACTTTAAGTCCAGATTCTTCTGCTAACCACTCTACAACAGCATCTGTATACTTCTGCGATATTTCTGTATGTATACTTTCCCAAGCATTAAAATTTACAGTAAGATCTAAAGCTTTTATATAAACAGTTTGGGCTTCCTTGCTTACCAGGTAACTTTTTGCAGATCCGCTTTCAGGATCATATACTTCCCAATGTAAGAAGTTGTCCACATTAAAATTAGCTTCTAGTTCATTATTAATTCTATGAAGTATGTTTTTATTAAATGCCTCTGTAATTCCAGCTTTGTCATTATAGGCATCTAAGATTGTTTGAGGATGTTTTTTTTGATCAAAGCCCATAAAAAGCATATCGTCACCACTCATAACATCTTTTACTTTCGTTAAAAAGTTGATAGCTTGTTCATGAAGTAAATTACCAATGTTGGAGCCTAAAAAAAGGATAACTTTCTTTCTTTTATTGTATTCTGAAATCTTTTCTAAAACTTCAAAGTAAGTACCTTGTTGAGTTTTTACTGAAACCTTTGAAAATTCCTTTGTTAAGCTTTCTTCAAGTTGATCTAAAGCATTTTGGCTTATATCAATTGGCAGATAATCAAAATTTACATTTTGGTCTGATAAATATTTTAAAAGCAATTTAGTTTTCTTGCCATCTCCTGCACCAAGTTCAATTAAATCAAATCCTTCTGGGCTATTAAATTGATTGGCAATAGCAGCAGTGTGAGTGTCTAAAATATTATACTCACAATCTGTGAGATAATATTCTGGCATAGCCATGATATCTTGAAAAAGTTTATCTCCTTTTTTGTCATAAAACCATTTAGAAGATAGGTACTTAGGAAACGCAACTAAACCTTCATTAACTTCTTTCTCAAATGTAGAGTTGAAGGTTTTTGTATTAGAGTTTGTCATATGTTTTGTTGTGGTCTGTAAAAAGAAAGAGTAGTCGTGTTTATTTAGCTAACCTTAATCCTGTATACTGCCATCTTAAATTTGGATGAAAAAAATTACGGTATGTTGGTCGTGTATGTTTAGATGATGTAGCAACAGAACCACCTCTTAACACCTTTTGGCTAACCATAAACTTACCATTATACTCGCCTAAAGCACCATCTGCTTTTTTATAGTTTGGGTATGGTAAATAAGCACTTTCTGTCCATTCCCAACGCTGTCCCCAATTAAATAAATGTTGAGAGACTTCCCACTCAAACTCTGTTGGTAGTCTTAAGCCTTTAAATTGAGCAAACGCGAATGCCTCATAATAAGAAATATGTGTAAGTGGTGCATTTGGATCTATCTCCTTTAAGCCTTGTAGGGTATAATGTTGCCAAGTATTATTATCAAAATGCCAATATTGTGGTGCTGAAATATTTTCTGTGCTAAGCCAATCCCAAGCTTCTGCGTGCCATAACAATGCATTTTTATAACCATCTGCTTCCATAAACTCCATAAACTCACCATTGGTAACTAATTTATTGGAAACCTGAAAGGCGTTAATAAATACTTGGTGTCTGCCCAGTTCATTATCATAGCAAAAATCTTTAGAGTTGTGACCTATGTTATATAACCCTTCATTTACAGAAAGCCATTCTCTATTGTGATTTTCTGCTGTATGCTCTGTAAATGTATCATTGTATTTAGGCAATAAGGGGTTATTACCTAAAATGTATTTTATGTCTGTAATTAATAATTCCTGATGTTGCTTTTCGTGATGTATACCAATTTCAACAAGTTCAATTAATTCTTCGGAGTCATTGTCTTGTAATAGAAGCTCCATTTGTTTGGTGATATAATGTCTGTATTTATAAATATCATTTACAGTTGGCCTTGAGAGGTTACCTCGATTTGTTCTTACAACACGTTTACCAAAACTTTCGTAATAGCTATTAAAAACAAAACCATAACTATCGTTAAAGCATTCGTAGTTATCTTTAAAAGATTTTAAAATAAACTCTTCAAAAAACCACGTGCTATGACCTAGATGCCACTTTGGTGGAGATACATCTACAATGGGTTGCACCACATAATCTTCAATTTCAAGTGGCTTGCAAATGGTTTCTGTTGTATGTCTAGTTTCTAGGAAGAAATCTAGGATTGTATTTGTAGCTATCATAAAAAAAAGAGTGCAAGCTTTAGGCTTACACTCAAATTTACTAAATATTTTTCAAGACAGTTTTAAACAAAAACTAAAAGTTAAAAGGAACTTTGTATTGAATAGCTCTTGGTTTTCCGCCTAACATTCCAGGTTTCATTTCAGGAATTTGCAATATATTACGCTTTGCTTCTTCTTGTAAATAAGGTTTTCCGCCAGTAACTTCTTTAATTTCAGGTTTCCCTTCTTCATTAATTATAAAAGTTACAATTACTTTAGTGCCTTTATCTTCTGCTTTATATTCTTTTGGAAATTTAAAGTTTTTACCAATGTGTTGTGCTAGCTTTTGATTAAAGCAATTTTTCTTTTTTAACTCGCTTCCAGTACAACCTGGCCAAGTTGGTGGGATTTCTCTCATAGAAACTGTATTTCCAGATACACTAACACCATCTTGGGCAAAGCTCATGCCGCTAATTAAAAATACAACTAGTAATAGTAGGTTTTTCATAGTAAAGTTTTAAATGGCAACAGCACCTTTAATGTGCGGATGCGGATTATAGTTTATTAACGTAAAGTCATCAAATTTAAAGCCAAAGATATCTTTTACGTCTTTATTAATTTGCATTTTTGGTAATGGTCTGCATTCTCTAGAGAGTTGCAGCTCAACTTGTTCAAAATGATTGTTATAAATATGGGCATCACCAAAAGTATGTATAAAATCTCCAGCTTCATAACCACATACTTGAGCTATCATCATAGTAAGTAGGGCATAAGAGGCTATATTAAAAGGGACACCCAAAAATATATCTGCACTACGTTGGTATAATTGACAAGACAGCTTTCCGTCTGCAACATAAAACTGAAAGAAAGCATGACAAGGTGGTAATGCAGCTTTTCCTTTAGCTACATTTTCACTAAAACTTTCAGAAGTATTTGGCATCACACTAGGATTCCAAGCAGAAACTAACATGCGTCTGCTGTTAGGGTTATTTTTTAATGTATCTATTATTTCCTTAATCTGGTCTATTTCTTCAGAGTTCCAATTACGCCATTGGTGGCCATACACTGGTCCTAAATCGCCATTTTCATCTGCCCACTCATTCCAGATACGTACGCCGTTATCCTGCAGATACTTAATATTGGTATCTCCATTTAAAAACCATAATAGCTCATATATAATAGATTTTAAGTGAAGTTTCTTAGTAGTAACCATAGGGAAACCTTCACTCAAATTAAATCTCATTTGATAACCAAAAACACTCTTGGTACCAGTACCAGTACGATCTCCTTTTTGTACGCCTTCTTTTAATACATGGCGCATTAAATCATGGTATTGCTTCATTTTAAAGTCTAAGTTTTAGTTATGAGGCTAAAGTATTAAATTAAATTTCAAGGTCTTAATTAGAGTCCTAAAAAATATTATTTACTTATTAACCAATATATTTTAGGATTATCTTAACATTGTTTAGGAAAATATTATAATTTTGTTGAATTGTAATTAATGCTATGAAAACAATACAATATCCATTCGGGAATTTTCATTTATATGAAACTTACTGTCATCTCGATTTAGTTGAGAATAAATTTCTTTCGTTAGAAGAGTGCAAAATCGTTATGAACGATATTAATGACTTTTATAAGAAGAACCCTCACGTAGTTATTTCAGACAGAAAGTTTGCATCTTCAATTGATATAGATGCATACAAGTATGTAAACCATAAACGTATGGTAGGAATAGCTATTGTGACTAGTAAAGAAAATGCTAGTGAAGACTTAATTAAAGAACAAGAAATGTATAAAGGCTCTTTTGCATTCTTTAAAAGTTTAGAAGAAGCAAAAGATTGGGCGGCATCTTTTGTGGCCTATGCAGTTAAATAATAGCTATGTTTAAGAAGATAGATTACGGCTTCGCAACACTTGAGCTTACAGAGCATTACTCTTTTGTAAACTTAAAAGAAAACTGTAATATGACGCTTGAGCAGTCTAAAGACATGCTTAAAGACGTGCTTAATCATTTTGGTAAACGTAAATATGTAATTATTGTAGACCGAAAAGAGGAAACAACTATAGATTTAAAATCATATAAACTTGCTAATCCTAAGCAGGTAATTGGTATAGCCATAGTTTCTAAAGCAGAGAAAATATTTGATCAGCTAATTAAAGAACAGCGTCTTTTTAAAAACTCCTTTGCGTTTTTTAAAACGGTAGATGAAGCTAAAGATTGGGCTGAAAGTTTTGTTGAGCGTTATGGTTAACCTATAATCATTCCTGCTATTGTTGCAGAAAGTAAAGATGCTAGTGTACCGCCAATAAGTGCCTTCATTCCAAATCGCGACAAGGTTTTTCGTTGTCCAGGCGCTAGTGATCCTATACCACCAATCTGTATACCTATTGATGCAAAATTTGCAAAACCACACAACATATACGTTGCCATAATTACAGACTTTTCGTAGTTGAGACTTAATGCATTTGCAGAATTCTTAAGATCTGCTAATTGTATATACCCAACAAACTCACTTGCAACTAACTTGATACCTAGCAATTGTCCCATAAGAGCAATATCATCTGTAGCTACTCCAATTAACCACATAAGTGGTGCAAATGTATAACCTAGAATAAACTCTAAAGACAACGCATTATAGGTTGTATTGTTTGCTATGACTTCATTTAAAGAAGTAAAGTGCCAATCTATATTTAAAAATGCAATTGTAAATCCATCAAAACCTGCTGCATATCCAAGAATACCATTTACCATTGCTATAAGAGCTATAAATACTAATAGCATTGCTCCAACATTTGCTGCAAGCTTTAAGCCTTCTGTAGTACCATTTGCTATGGCATCTAAAATATTAGATCCAATCTTGTCTGAGGAAACTTCTACATCTTTGTTTACTTTTTCCTGTTGTGGAAAAAGTATTTTGGAAATTATAATTGCACCAGGTGCAGCCATCACAGATGCAGCGAGAAGGTGTTTAGCAAACTCTAAACGTAATGCAGGATCATCTCCACCCAAAAACCCTATGTAAGCCGCCAATACGCCACCAGCTACTGTAGCCATACCGCCAACCATGACTAATAAAATTTCAGACTTGGTCATGCGCTCTAAATAAGCCTTGATCATTAAAGGTGCTTCAGTTTGACCTAAGAATATATTACCAGCAACACTTAGGCTCTCAGCTCCAGATATACCTAATAATTTTGTTAAGGCCCAAGCCATGCCTTTTACTACTATTTGTATAACACCTAAATAAAATAGGATAGAGGTTAGCGCTGAAAAGAAAATAATTGTTGGAAGTACTTGAAACAAAAAGATGAAGCCAAAGCTATCTACATCCATCATTCCTCCTAAAAGGAACTCACTACCAGCAGCAGTAAAATCTAAAATCTTCACAAATATCTTACCTACAAATTCAAAAATACTTTGAACAAAAGATATTTTTAAAACTCCAATTGCAAGAAGAAGTTGTGCGCCTAATCCTACACCAATAGTTTTCCAATTAATAGCTTTTCTATTACTACTAAATATAAAAGCAATAATAAGTAGGGATAGCATACCAATAGCACCACGCCAAAAGCTATTAAATGTAAAACCTCCATTAGGTATTAATTCTTTAGAGGTATTAACCGGTAAAACTTCTGTTACATTTTGAGAGGTCGCTTTAAAGTTATAGGTATTCTCATTTTCCTTAAAAGATAATTCAGAGTCACTTTCGTAAGTTATTCTAAATCTTCTAATTGTATCTTTTGGTTGAGAGTAAAAGAAAACTAACAAATCGTTTTGGAGCATATAATCTCCACTTGCCTCTATGTTATTTGCCTCAAGGCTATAGTTAAAACGACCTTCTTTTATTGTTAGGATGTCGTTTTCGCTGTTTATTTGAAATAGCTCTTCTCCTTGTGCATTGGTAACACTTGTAAATTCCCAAGTGTTTTGTATTTGTGCAGATGTAAGATTAGAAAAGGCCAGACATAAGCAAATAATGCTTAAAGAGATGTAGTGTTTCAACATAAATTTAATTTCGTTTAGAAATCTCGTCCCTTAATAGCGCAGCCTGTTCATAGTCTTCTTTGCTAACAGCTTGGTCGAGCATCTTGTTTAATTCCTTGAGAGATAAATTTGAATAATCTGAAGAGCTGCTCGATGATAAAGGTTCATCTGGCATTACACTGTCTAAAATTGTGTCTGCTTCTTCACGTTGTTCTTTTGCAGATTTTGGTTCTGCATTCAGGTAGATACCTGCTTTGTCTAATATATTCTGATATGTAAAAATAGGTGCATCAAACCTAAGTGCTAATGCAATGGCATCACTTGTGCGGGCATCAATAGTTTCCTCTACACCTTGGCGTTCAGAAATTAGGCTAGAGTAAAACACGCCATCAACTAATTTATGAATGATAACTTGTTTAATATTAATCTCAAAACGTTCAGAAAAATTCTTAAACAAATCGTGTGTAAGTGGTCTTGGTGGTTTAATATCCTTTTCTAAAGCTATAGCTATAGATTGTGCTTCAAAAGCACCAATAACTATTGGTAGCTGTTTGTTGCCTTCCTGCTCGTTTAAAATAAGTGCATAAGCACCATTCTGTGTTTGGCTATAGGAAATACCCTTAATGTCCAAGCGGACTAAACTCATGTGATTTCAATTAAAAAGACTGTTTAAAGATAGGCTATACCTAAGTTTAAACAGCCTTAATTTGTGGCACAATTTATAAAAATTATGCGTTAAAGACTTATATTATCTTTATTTTATTGGTTTGCTTTAAATGTTTTAAGCTTCTCAATTAATTTTGGTACAACTTCAAAAGCATCTCCAACAACACCGTAGTCTGCAGCTTTAAAGAAAGGTGCCTCAGGATCGTTGTTAATTACTACTTTAGTTTTAGAGGCATTTATACCTGCTAAATGTTGTATTGCTCCAGAGATTCCTATTGCGATATATAGGTTAGATGCAACTGGCTTTCCAGTTTGTCCTACGTGTTCACTATGTGGTCTCCATCCCATATCCGAAACTGGCTTAGAGCATGCTGTTGCAGCACCTAAAACGTCTGCAAGCTCTTCAATCATACCCCAATTTTCTGGGCCTTTAAGTCCTCTACCTCCAGAAACAACTACTTCTGCATCTGCAATTGTTACTTTGTCTGTAGCTTTATCTACACTTTCTACATTAACTGTAAAATCTTCTGAGCCTAATTCTGGAATAAAATCTTCATTTGTTCCGCTAGCTTCTGTTTCATGTAAACCATAAGCATTTTTAGAAACACCGATTATGGCTTTGCCTGTAGTAATTTCTGTAATGTTAAACGCTTTGTTTGTAAAAGCAGTTCGCTTAACTGTTACAGGAGATGTGTTTTCTGGAAGTGCAACAACGTTTGATGCGTATCCAGCTTCTAGATCTACAGCCAATAATGGTGCTAAATATTTTGCATTAGCGCTTTGGCTTACAATAATAACTTTAGCATCTTCTTTCTTAGCTGCTTGAGCTAATGCATCTGCATAAGCTTCTGCATTAAATTTTTCTAGCTTGTCATTTTTTACATTTAATACTTTATCTACACCATAAGTAGCAAGTGTAGAAGTATCTTCGGCATTAAATGCTACTGCTGTAACAGATACGCCTAGCATTTTAGCAACTCCTTTTGCATAAGAAGCTACCTCTAAAGCGGTCTTTTTAAATTGACCTTGTTCTGATTCTGTATATACTAAAACTGACATGTTTTTATTTTATAAGTTAAAATGAATAATGATGAAATTGTGGATTACAATTAAATCACTTTAGCTTCATTATGTAATAAGTCTACAAGTTGGTCTAAGTTGTCTGCATCTACTAATTTAACAGCACCTTTAGGAGCAGGCTTCTCAAATTTAACAGCTTGAGATTCTTTTGAAGCTCCAGTAGGTTCAACAACATTTAAAGGTTTTTTACGGGCCATCATAATACCTCTCATATTAGGAATACGTAAGTCGCTTTCTTCAACTAAACCTTTTTGACCACCAACTACCAAAGGTAATTTAGCAGAAAGTGTTTCTTTACCACCATCTATTTCTCTTGTTGCGGTAGCTGTTTCACCATCTATTTCTAAACCAGTACAAGTATTTACAAAGTTTGCACCTAATAATTTTGCTAACATTCCTGGTACCATACCACCATTATAGTCAATAGACTCACGTCCAGCAATAATAAGGTTGTAGTCGCCATCTTTAGCTACTGCAGCTATTTCTTTTGCTACTTGGTAACCATCTAAAGCAGGTGTGTTAACACGTATAGCTGTATCTGCTCCAATAGCTAATGCTTTTCTTAATGTAGGTTCTGTTTCTGGGCCGCCAACATTAATAATATCTACACTGGCACCTTGTTTTTCTTTAAACCACATAGCACGAGTTAAACCAAATTCGTCATTAGGGTTTATTACAAATTGTACACCATTGGTATCAAACTTTGTGTCGCCATCTGTGAAATTGATTTTAGACGTTGTGTCTGGCACGTGGCTTATACATACTAGAATTTTCATATATAATAGACTGTTTTTTAAACTAATTTTATTGTGATGCGAATATACTAAATTGAAATGAAAAATGCTATGCGTGCATAATAAAATATTCTATTTTATAATACATCGAAATTCATTGTTATTGCTATTTTTGTTGACCTTAAAATGCATGATAGTTTTACTATCTCAATTTGACATCTATATATTATGAGAGAAATACAATTTAGAGAAGCAGTTTGCGAAGCAATGAGTGAAGAAATGCGCGCAGATGAGAGCGTCTTTTTAATGGGTGAAGAAGTAGCAGAATACAATGGTGCTTACAAAGCCTCTAAAGGCATGTTAGATGAGTTTGGCGCTAAACGCGTTATAGACACACCAATTTCTGAGCTTGGTTTTGCCGGTATAGCAGTAGGTTCTGCAATGAATGGTAACAGACCAATTGTAGAATTTATGACTTTTAATTTCTCCTTAGTAGGTATAGACCAAATTATAAATAACGCTGCCAAGATGCGACAAATGTCTGGTGGTCAATTTAATATTCCTATAGTATTTAGAGGCCCTACAGCTTCTGCTGGCCAATTGGGTGCTACACACTCACAAGCTTTTGAAAGCTGGTACGCTAATTGTCCTGGATTAAAAGTAGTAGTGCCATCTAATCCTTATGATGCAAAGGGACTACTTAAAGCATCTATAAGAGATGATGATCCAGTTATCTTTATGGAGAGCGAGCAAATGTATGGTGATAAAGGTGAAGTTCCAGAAGAAGAATATACTATCGAGTTAGGAAAAGCAGATATAAAACGTGAAGGAGAGCACGTAACTATAGTTTCTTTTGGTAAAATAATTAAGCAAGCTTATGAAGCAGCAGATGTTTTAGCAAAAGAAGATATTTCTTGTGAAATTATAGATTTAAGAACCGTACGCCCTTTAGATTTTGATGCTATTTACAAGTCTGTAAAGAAAACAAACAGGTTGGTAATTCTTGAAGAAGCTTGGCCATTTGGTAATATCTCATCTGAGATTGCTTACCGAGTACAAGAAGAAATATTTGATTTTCTTGATGCGCCAATTATAAAAATAAACACTGCAGACACACCAGCACCATATTCTCCAGTTCTTTTAAAGGAATGGTTGCCAAATAGTGACGATGTTGTTGCGGCTGTTAAAAAAGTGATGTACAAGTAATTCAAGATTTTTAAATCTTGGTGTTCTGTTTAGGGATAAAGCACAGGTTGTTTTTTACTGTATGTAAATAAAGAATTTTATAAAGGTGAAAGGTTTTTAATATTTAAAGACCAAGTAACCTTCTAAAAGTAATGATGAGATACAGTTTATTTTTTTGCTTTAGTTTATTTACACTATCTGTGTTAGCTCAAACTAAAGCTAGTGGTGAGGTTTTTGATTCTAACGGAGAACCTGTCCCTTTCGCAAATGTAATTTTAGAAGGTTCAACTGTTGGTACAATTACCAATGAAGAAGGCCGCTTTTATGTAGAGTCTGATAATAACTACGACGCATTAACAATAAGTTTTGTTGGTTTTGAAACACAACGGTTTGTACTAGAAGAACGCAGTAATTACAATTTAAAAATCACACTTAAAGAAGAAGAAAACTCATTAAGTGAGGTTATTATTTACCAAGGAAAGACTTCAAAAAAAAATAATCCTGCAATTGATATTCTCAAAAAAATCTGGGAAAACAGAAGAGAAAATGGCGTAAAGAAATTTAAACAATACCAGTACGATAAGTATGAAAAGCTAGAGTTTGATTTAAATACAATTGATAGCACGCTTATTGAAAGTAGAATCTTTAATGGTATGGAGTTTATCTTTGAAGAAACAGACACCAATAACATTACAGGAAAAACTTACCTTCCAATTTTTATTAATGAAGAGTCCTCTAAGATTTTTGGAGATAACACTCTAAACGAAGAAAAAAAAGACCTTCTTGGAAATAAGAATTCAGGGTTTAGTAACAATCAAAACCTTATTGCATTTATAAAAGACCTATATGCAGATTATGATGTTTACGATAACTACATAAAATTTTTCGATAAAAGTTTTACTAGTCCATTATCTAAAACAGGTGTAGGTGTGTATAACTATGTGCTCTCAGATAGTGCTTATATAGACAATAAGTGGTGTTATAATATTGTGTATTATCCAAGACGTAAAAATGAACTCACGTTTAAAGGAGATTTTTGGGTAAATGATTCTACTTGGGCTATAAAAGAAATTAACTTAAGAGTATCTAAAAGTGCAAATATCAATTGGGTAAAAGAAGTTTATATTGAACAAGAGTTTGATGTTTTAAACGATTCAACATTCCTTATTACAAGAGACTACTTTATGTCAGACTTTTCTTTTAGAAAGAAAGAAGAGGCTAGAGGTATTTATGGTAAACGAACAACCTTATATGATAATTATAAGTTCGATATAAAGAAACCAAAAGACTTTTATGATAATGAGGTAGACCCTTTTAATGAAGCTATTTACAACAGAGATGATGCGTTTTGGGATATTAAACGACAAGAAGCTCTTAATAAAGATGAGAAAGGCGTTTATAAAATGCTTGACACTTTAAAAACTGTAAAAGCATTTAAAAGACTTTATGATATAGGAACTATACTAGCAACAGGATATATAGATTATGATGGTTGGGATTATGGTCCTGTATTTTCAACATTTGGATATAACACTGTTGAAGGCTTACGGGTACGTTTTGGCGGTAGAACTTATGGAACACTTAATGACCTTTGGCGTTTTCAAGGTTACGGTGCTTATGGCTTTAAGGACAACCAATTTAAATATGGTGTTTCTGGAAAAGTACTTTTAGATAGAAAATCTAGGCTTATCCTATCTGCTGGTAATAGGCGAGATATAGAGCAATTAGGTGCTAGCTTGACCAACAGTACAGATGTGCTAGGGAGAAGTTTGGCATCATCATCTTTAATTACAGTTGGTAGTAATGATAGGTTAAGTTCTATTAATCTTACCAATGTTGCCATAGAGTTTGAACCAAAAAAGAATTTTAGCTTCAGGACAGATTTTACATATAAAACTTTAAAATCTGCATCACCTACGTTTAGTTTGGATTACTTTATAGATGAAGCAAGAACACAGATAGCCTCAGAATTACAACAAGCAGAGATTTCTACAAAGCTATCTTATACGCCAGGAAGAAAAACTACAGGTTACGGAGTGGAGCGCACGCTTATTAATGAAGGTGAATATGCTAATGTATTTTTGAACTATACTTTAGGTGTAAAAAATTTAATTGATAGTGACTTTGATTACCAAAAAGTACAATTATATTATAGACAACCATGGAAAATAGGTGGTTTAGGAAGAATGACCACGACATTAGAAGCAGGAAAAACATACGGAGAAGTACCATTAGCTCTTTTAAGTGTTGTGCCAGGTAACCAAACCTTATTTTCAATTTTTAATTCCTTTCCGCTATTAAACTTTTATGAGTTTGTAACAGATACATATACATCATTTCATTTAGAACATAACTTTAATGGAAGGTTCTTTTCTAGAATTCCATTAATACGAGATTTAAATTTAAGAGAGATTGTGGGAGTGAGAGGTGTATACGGAACATTGTCTGATGAAAACAGAGCCTTAGATGCTTCAGGGATATTTTTACAAGCTCCAGATGAAGCTCCATATTACGAATATAGTTTCGGAGTAGGTAATATCTTTAGAATCTTTAGGTTAGACTTTCACTTTAGAGGAAATTATTTTGAGAATACAGATGCAAGAAGTTTTGGTGTAACCGGTGCATTTGGGTTTAGCTTTTAAAGCTATTTATTTAAAGAGATTAATAAAAAATGCCTCTTCAATTTTGAAGAGGCATTTTTTTATGTTCTAACTATCATAGAGGTATTAAATTCAGAGTAGCTTAAAATGTATCTATTTAGTTTTATACATTAACCTTAAGCATTCGTTTACAGTGATAAATCAATATAATTTCTTTTAGTGTATAAAAAAAAGCCAGCTTATAAGCTGGCTTTCATTATTATTTAGGTAGACATTTTACTCTACAATTAATCGTTTAGTAGTAGTCTTACCATTATCAGTTTTAATTTGCACTAAGTAAGCACCTGTTGCTAAGTTAGAAACATTAACCGTATTGTTAGCTTGAGATAGTGTTGTTTTTAAAACAGATCTTCCTAACATATCAAATAATTTCACATCTAAATTTTTAGAATTAGAGAAACTAAAGTTTACAGTTGTATTAGAAGGATTAGGGTACATGATGATATCATTAGTTAATGTTACATCATTTGTTGTCAACACTTCGTCAATGCCACAATATTCAATAGCCCAATAATCAAGTGTACCATCATCCCCAATAAATGAATCTGAAATAGTTAATGTCCAGGTTCCTTGAGTACTTTCATTATTAAAAGCAGAAAGGGCATCTTGTGGTCTTACAGTACCATTTACTGTTGGTGTTCCAGAACATGAATTTACATTACCAGCATCATCAAATGTTGCTAAAATATCATCTTCTTCTCCACAAGCACCACTAATTAATACTACTGTTGTACCTGAAGGGCTTTCGAGTTCTAAAGTAAGGTCTGAAACATATGTGTGCTTTAAATCTATTAAAACATTAATATCAGAGATAGGTAAATCATCATCTATTGTTATAGAACTTGTTACTGAAACTATTGAGCTTGTTAGTGTTGCAGATGTATTTTCTTCACTATTACATGTTGAAACACCAGTTGTAAATTGATTTGAGTTTGTAAACTCAGCTTCACCGCAATCATTAAATGGTTTTACTCTCCAATAATAGTTAGTTGATTCATTTAAGACTATAGAAGAATTGTACATTGTTGTTTCAACTGTAGCTGTTTCAATAATATTTGTAAAAGTTTCGTTTGTAGAAACTTCAATAGTATAAGATTCTGAAGCACCTGTTGAATCTTCAGACCACATATATTGTGGAGAAGTACTTTGGTTCTCGCTGTTATTTGCAGGAGCACTTAAGCTTGGTGTGTCAAAGTTTGTACCTATAAGTGAAATTGTAGCATCTTGAGTTTTAGATAAGCTACCAGAATCACCTTGATATGTAATTACATAATCTCCAGAAGAAGCATTCTCAAAACCACTTATTGTCATTGTTACAGTTTCTGTAGTCGTACTAGAAGTCTCTGGTGAAAATGTAGCAGAAGCTCCTGTAGGTAATCCTGTTGCAGAGTATGTTACAGTTTCTGTAAACGATGATGAAGGTGTGTAAGTAAATGTAAGAGTTTCTGAACCAGCATTAGAACAAGCGTCTTTTTCTACCTCATTTGCAGTTAAAAAGAATGTAGCTTCAACAGATTCCTCAATAGTTATAGCACTATCATTAACATCTAAAAACACATTATCTGCTGCCTTTACCATAAGTCTTCCAGTAGTAGTTAAAGTTGGCGGCACAGTAATGTCTTCATCACCATCATTTAGGGTGTTTAAAGCTAAAACAACAGTATCAGAAAAATCACCTGCTGCAGAAAACAGGATGTTTACAATTTGACAATTTACTGATGTGCCATCTGTTCCTGCAACATTCCATGAGATGGTTTCTGTTTCTCCTTGTATCCAAGTTGTTGCATTGTTTTGAGAAGAAACTTCAAAAGGACCAGCTAAAATATCAGTAGATAAGGTCATCAAATCATCTGCCGTTTGCCCTGCATACATGACATTATCTCTTACAGTTAATGCAAATTCAAAATCTCTTTGGTTGCTAGGGATTACTTCCCAAGTAGGAGTAAGGTTGTTGTCTAAAATATCACTTAATTGAGGAAAAAACCTAAAAGGTTCTACAGTACCTCTTCTAGATCTAAACATAGGTCCAGCTGTAGCTAAAGCTATAGGAAGTAATGGTGATTGCATGTCTTCATTGTCATTTTGTTCCCAAGTGTAAGTTAATATATCATCTGAATCTGGATCTTCACCAACACCGGTAAGTTGAAATGCAGTGTTAATAGGAATTGTATAATCTGCGCCAGCATCTGCTGTTGGTGCATTGTTAATTGTAGATGTTTCTATTATATCAGGACAAAATGAGCTTACCCCAGATTGTATATTAGCACTTATATCTCTTATGTTTACGTAGTTAAAATAATCATCAGATTGATCTTGAACATTTTGACCAAGGCAAATCCCAGCATACCCCATTATTGTAGAGCCACTTCCTGGTTCTACTTCAGTATTATTACCAGATTTTAAACACGTTAGTGTTCCATTGTGGGTGTGGTATCCTCCAATTTGGTGTCCCATTTCATGTGCTACGTAATCAATATAAAAAGGATCGCCTGTTGGGTTTGGAAGACCTGTATAACCACTACCTTTATTTCCTGAATTACAAACACACCCTATACATCCAGCATTACCACCACCAGAAGTATTAAAATTATGACCTATATCATAATTCTCGTCACCAATTACCATATCTATTACCTCTTGAGTTTTGTCATTATACTCACCATCCCATGGATCTGTCTCCGGATCTAAATAAATGATTAGGTCTGTATTTGGTATCAACTCAAATGTAATTCCCATTTCTTTTTCATAAACACTATTTACTCGGCTCATAGCAACCACCATTTCGGATAGTACATTAGCTTTCTGTGTAGCTTCATCACCAGTGCCTGCAAAAAGTTGAGCATATTCTCCAGTACAAGATAATGCTAGCTCAAACACTCTAATTTTAGTGTCGTTTGTAGCTCTTAACGTGTTAGAAGGGAAAGAACCTCTATCTACTTCTACAAAAGAATTGTCTGTCTCACAAGAAAATTCTCCTACAGACAAGTTTACCAAATGGTCTCTTTTATAAACCATATAGACAGACTTGTCTTTTGTATAAGGGTCAATGTAAACTGTAGATTGTCCAGGTCTTGAAATACTAGCATGTAAACCGCTATTAGTAACACTAAAACGCATATAGTTACCAGGATTGTCTAAAGACTGAGCAACATAACTTCTTATGTTTGGATATTTAGCTTGTAGCTCTGGATGTAATGTTTGAGTATCTAAAACTCCAAATCTTTCAAAATTTCCTCCAGTTGTAGGAACACTAATAATATGATTAGATTTTCCGAAAAACTCACCTCGTTTAGGCGCGTTATATAATTTGCTTTTTAAGTTTTCAATATCTAAATTGAAAAGCTCAAAAGTTGTTGGCATATGATCATTTCTAAAGCCAACTTCTTGTTGTGTAATTTGTCTAGTCGATCTAGACCAATCGTTCCCGTTTTGAGCGTGCAATCCTGACAAGAATAAGCAGGCTAACACAGAGAAAAGTAAGGTAGTTTTCAAGTTCATAATACTATTGATTTTTTAATAACTATCAATGATATTAATTATCTGATTAACATAATAATAATTTAATATTATTTAATATAATACAACTAAACTTACTGATGAAAGGTAAAATACTTCGTTGAGAGATTGATTTTTTGAGGAATCAAATTTTAAAGACGAGCTTCATTCTTTCCATACTCATTCTTATAAATTTTCACAATTAACAAGAAAAGAGAGATTAATAATGGTCCAAAAATTAAACCAATAAATCCAAAAAGTGGTACTCCTACAACAACTCCAAATAATGTAATAAGTGGGTGTACATTTGATAATCTTTTAAGTACGTATAAGCGAATAAAATTATCTGTTGCACCAACTACTACCATACCATAAATAAAAATAGCCACAGCCTGCCAATGCATACCTTGTGCATATAACAATATTGTAACGGGTATAATACCTATAGCGGTTCCTATAAAAGGTATCATGGAGCCAATAGTGGTAATAACAAACCAAAAGAATGGATCTGGAACACCAAATATTAAAAACCCTATTAATGCAATAACACCTTGGCAAATAGCTACCAACGGTATACCTATGGCATTTGCCCTTACCATATCGCTACTTTCTTTACCTATAAGAACTAAGTTGTCATGTCCTATAGGTATATACTCATCTAATGCTTCTCTTAATTGGCTTCTGTTTGTTAGCATGTAATATAACATGAAGTAAAGTATACCTATTGCAATAAATGCATCAAAAGTACCACCAGCAAGATTTTTTAGGTTATCGCCAATCCAACTTGCAATTTTACTTGTATCAATTTGAGAACTCAAATCATAACCAACGCTTATTTCCCATTTATCAACTTGAGTCTTAACGGCTTCAATAACGCGTTCAGAATTATCTACTGCTTTTCCTATTTTAGAGGTAAGCATTATAATGATTAAACTAATTGGCACAAGGATACCTACAAACGATCCAAGCATTAATAAGCCGCTAGCTAAGTTTTCATTCCAGCCTTTACGCAATAATATTACCATCCATTTTCTTAGAAGAACATAAAATGTAATAGCACCTAAAACACCACCCAGATAAGGGATAATTTCTCTAAAAATTAAAATAAGTAAAAACAGGATAATAATTATGACAAATAATTGTCTTACAAGTGCTGGAGAGAGTTTTTTCATAGTGTATTAGGATGCAAATAGTTGAGACATATCTTTAAAGGCTTTAAATTCCAATGCATTACCACAAGGATCATAAAAAAACATAGTTGCTTGTTCACCCGTTTTGCCTTCAAACCTAATGTAAGGTTCTATCACGAAGTTTACAGATTTGTTTTTTAGATCTTTAGAAAATTCCTGAAATACATCCCAATCTAGTACAACTCCAAAATGCGGAATAGGAACATCTTTTCCATCTACAGGATTTGAGGTGCTTGACTGTGTATGAGATTGTTCTTTATAATGAATGACTAACTGATGTCCGAAAAAATTAAAATCTACCCAATGATCTGAGCTTCTTCCTTCTTTGCATCCTAAAACATCTCTGTAAAATGTGCGGGCTTTTTGAAGGTTGTTTACAGGTATGGCTAAGTGAAATGGATTAATTTTAGACATTCAATACGTTTTAGTTGTTCCTTAGTGCTTTAATTAGTTCTTCTTTAGACATATTAGATCTTCCTTCTATGCCTACTTTTTTAGCCTGCTTGTAAAGTTCATCTTTAGTCCTGTCTTCATAAGTGTCTGCTTTTCCGCCCTTTTCACCAGAATCTGGTGTATTGGCAATTCGTGCAGATTTCTCTTTACTATACCCTTTATCTCTTAAGGCTTCATACTGCTCTTCATTCTTTACGCTTGGTATGTCGTTTTTCTTTGCCATTTTTATTTTAAAGATAAGTGCTTAAAAATAAAAATTCTTTAAAAATAACTTAAAACCAATAAGCTTTCAGGTAGTGAACTATTTTTATTTAGGATCTGGAGCTGTCTTTTCTGAGTCTTCAAGCAATTCCTGAAGTTCTTTAAATTCTTTATCTGTAAAGTCTCTATATTCTCCAACAGGAATATCTAGAGTGATATTCATAATCCTTATGCGCTTAAGCGTTAATACGTCATAACCTAAGTATTCACACATACGCCTAATTTGTCTGTTAAGACCTTGTGTCAAGACAATTCTAAACATATAGTCTGTAATCTTTTCAACCTCACATTCACGTGTGACAGTGTCTAAAATTGGAATTCCAGATTTCATACGATTAATAAAATCTTCAGATATTACTCTAT
>Ga0207917_1000011_pt1 | contig 36038 bp, 22 predicted proteins | sample DeeseametaMP0556_FD_184208 | JGI IMG/M metagenome (GOLD analysis project Ga0207917, IMG submission 184208) | Marine microbial communities from the Deep Atlantic Ocean - MP0556 (SPAdes) | ecosystem: Environmental > Aquatic > Marine > Oceanic | place: South Atlantic Ocean | collected 2011-01-23 | reverse complement strand
CGGCAAACAAGATGCTGGACAGGATCAGCGCGATGGCAGCAAACAGGTAACGCACGGACTTCCCCCAAACTGGCCGTGAAGGGAATCAGCATAGCAAAAAGGGGGCGGGAAGGGGGAGCAGGGGGTCGCCAAAGACAAGATTTTCACCACAGAGGGCACAGAGATCACAGAGGGGAAAACCGGTTCGATGATGGCTGTTGCCCTTTTGGTGAAGCTTGGTATTGCTCGAATGTAGGGTGCACTGAGCCTCAGGCGAACTGCACCATTCCGGCGGTGGCCCGGTGCAGTTCGCCTTGGGCTCAGTGCACCCTACGGTGGGGCCACAAATGCAGGAGGCCGCGTCCGGTGTTCGGGCGCGGCCTCCTGGGTGAGAGCAAGCAACGCGTTCAGCCTGCGTTGCAGCTTGTCGCTTGCGGTTTCTCCTACATCATTTGCCGCAGCACATAGTGGAGGATGCCGCCGTTCTTGTAGTACTCCACTTCGGCGGCGGTATCCAGGCGGGAGAGGGCGTCTACCTTCTGTTCCTTGCCATCCTTGCGGAATACCACGGTGACGGTGTCGCTGGGCTTCAGGTCATTGCCCAGGTCCGGGATATCCACCTCTTCCGTGCCATCCAGGTTCAACGTCTTGCGGTCGGTGCCTTCCGGGAACTGCAGTGGCAACACGCCCATGCCGATCAGGTTGGAGCGGTGAATGCGCTCGTAGCTTTCCGCGATCACCGCTTTTACGCCCAGCAGGTTGGTGCCCTTGGCGGCCCAGTCGCGGCTGGAGCCGGTGCCGTATTCCTTGCCGGCCACCACGACGGTGGGGACGCCTTCCTTCTGGTAGCGCATGGCGGCGCCGTAAATAGAGATCTCCTCGCCACCGGGCAGGTGTTTGGTAAAGCCGCCTTCGATATCCGGCGTCATCTCGTTGCGGATGCGGATATTGGCGAAGGTGCCACGCATCATCACCTCGTGGTTGCCCCGGCGCGAGCCGTAGGAGTTGAAGTCCAGGGGTTCCACGTCATGCCCCTGCAGGTAATGCCCGGCGGGAGAGTCCGCCTTGATGGCCCCGGCGGGGGAGATGTGGTCGGTGGTGATGGAATCGCCCAGCAATGCCAGGATGCGGGCATCCTTCACCGGCTGCACATCGTCCACCTGCTTGGTCAGCCCGTCGAAGAACGGCGGGTTCTGAATGTAGGTGGAGCTGCTGTCCCAGTCGTAGGTTTCGGAGTCCGGGATTGGCAGGCTCTGCCAGACCTCGTCGCCTTCAAAGACGCTGGCGTACTGGCTACGGAACATGCTGTTGTTGATCTTCACCAGCTCATTCTGGATTTCCTCGGAGCTGGGCCAGATATCTTTCAGGTACACCGGCTGGCCGTCCTTGTCCTTGCCGATGGGGTCCTTGTCCAGATCGATCTTCACCGTGCCGGCCAGGGCGTAGGCCACCACCAGCGGCGGGGAGGCCAGCCAGTTGGTGCGAACGCTCTGGTGGACCCGGCCTTCGAAGTTCCGGTTGCCTGAGAGCACCGAGGCCACCACCAGATCGCCATCACTGATCGCCTTGTCGATTGCCTCCGGCAACGGGCCGGAGTTGCCGATGCAGGTGGTGCAGCCGTAACCCACCAGATCGAAACCGATATCGTTGAGGGGTTTCTGCAGGCCGGTCACATCCAGGTAATCGGTCACCACCTTGGAGCCCGGGGCCAGCGACGTTTTCACCCAGGGCTTGCGGTTCATGCCTTTCTCGGCGGCTTTCTTTGCCACCAGCCCGGCGGCCAGCATGACGCTGGGGTTGGAGGTGTTGGTACAGGAGGTGATGGCCGCAATCACCACGTCACCGTGACTCATGAAGTGCTTCTGGCCGTCGATCACCACCGGTACCTGGCCGCCACTGGGTTCATGGTTGCCCACGGCAGTCTGGCCGCCTTCTCCTTCCAGCGTGCTGATTTCGTCGTCGTTGAGCTTGAGGGTCTCGGTGACCACATCTATGAAGGTGCGTTTCACCGCTGTGAGCGGTACCCGGTCCTGGGGCCGTTTGGGGCCGGCCAGGCTGGGCACCACATCGCCCAGATCCAGTTCCAGCACATCGGTGAACTCCGGGTCCGGATCGGCGCTGGAGCGCCACAGGCCCTGGGCCTTGCAGTAGGCTTCCACCAGGGCAATGGTGTCCGCATCACGGCCAGACAGCTCCATGTATTCGGTGGTGCGCTCATCAATGGGGAAGAAGCCGCAGGTAGCACCATACTCCGGTGCCATGTTGGCGATGGTGGCCCGGTCGGCCAGGGTCAGGTCGGCCAGACCGTCGCCGAAGAACTCCACGAACTTGCCCACTACGCCGCGGCGACGCAGCATCTCGGTGACGGTGAGCACCAGATCCGTGGCCGTAATCCCTTCGCGCAGCTTGCCGCTGATCTTAAAGCCGATCACCTCGGGAATCAGCATGGCAATGGGCTGGCCAAGCATGGCGGCCTCTGCCTCGATACCGCCCACACCCCAGCCCAGTACGCCCAGGCCGTTGATCATGGTGGTGTGGGAGTCGGTGCCCACCAGCGTATCCGGATAGGCGTAGGTGTTGCCGTCATCGCTTTCGGAGGACCAGACCCCCTTGGCCAGGTATTCCAGGTTCACCTGGTGACAGATGCCGGTGCCCGGTGGCACCACCCGGAAGTTGTTGAAGGCTTTCTGGCCCCAGCGCAGGAACTGATAACGCTCCCGGTTACGCTGGTATTCAATCTCCACGTTGTCTTCAAAGGCCTGCGGATTGCCAAACTTGTCCACCATTACCGAATGGTCGATGACCAGATCCACCGGTGTCAGCGGATTGATGCGGGAAGGATCCCCGCCGGCCTTGTGGATGGCGTCGCGCATGGCGGCCAGATCGACCACGCCGGGGACCCCGGTAAAGTCCTGCATCAGCACCCGGGCCGGACGGTAGTTGATTTCCTTGTCGGAACGTTTGTTCTCCAGCCAGCGCATCACGGCTTCCACGTCGGCGCTGGTGACGCTGTCGCCGTCTTCAAAACGGAGCAGGTTTTCGAGAAGGACTTTGAGGGAGAAAGGGAGCTTGCTGAGATCACCCCAGCCCTTGTCGGCGACCGTATTGATATCGAAGTAATGATAGGTCTTGCCGTTGGCTTCCAGCGTTTTCTTGCTGTTAAGGGTGTCCTGGCCAATCCGTGTCACTACACACCTCCTGGGCTCTGGTTGGAGTCCCGCACTGATGGATAGAGCGGCCACCAGCGGGAACACTGGCGCAGGATCCATATCGCAATGCCACAAACCGAGGCACTGATGACCCTGCGTTATGACGTTAAGTCATTTCATACTACGCCCTTATGGTGGGGACATGAAACTGCCGGCCAGGGTCTTTGGCGCTATCCGGGGTCTGGAATGTAACAGCTTGTTGAATAAAGGGGTTTTGACGTTGCGAGGAGCGGGTGGGCCCGGGTAAGGAGGGCGGAAGGAACCCCTGCCGGCGTTGATCCCGGCAGGGGTGTCAGCTGTTGGCGGTGTCCTGCCAGAGCAGCCAGAGGCGGGTGTCCAGCTCAAGCTGGTGGTAGTCCGGCGCCATGTGCGAGCAGAGCTGGTAAAACGCCTTGTTATGCTCCGTTTCCTTGAAGTGGGCCAGTTCGTGGACCACGATCATCCGCAGAAAGGCTTCCGGTGCTGCCTTGAACTGGCTGGCAATGCGCACGCTGTTATGGCTGCGCAGTTTGCTGCCGTGAACACGGGTTTGCCGGGTGTGCATACCCAATGCCTGGCTGAGTGTTTTCAGCTTGGCGTCGTAATGGACCTTGCCCAGCGGCGGCGCCTTGCGCAGAAATTGTTGCTTGAGGCTGTTGGCATACTGGAACAGGGCCTTGTCGCCCTGAATATCATGCTTGTCCGGGTAGCGCTGTTGCAGATAATCACCCAGCTGCCCCCGCTCCACCAGGGTTTGGGCCTGCTGCTGGATCTGGGTGGGGTAGCCGGTCAGGTACTGCAGGGGGTTCATGGGCCGGTTATCGCTTCCTGGAAACGTTGGGCGTTAGTGCCAATGCTCTTATTCTGCCGAGTGGGTATGATCGCCGCTCTCTTTGCAATGGACAATCCCATGTCATCACCCCAGGACTCTGATTATCCCCGTCGCGGCAATGCCTTCTCCCGGTGGCTGGCCGGTGGTTTTTTGCGCCTGGCAGGCTGGCGGGTGACCAATCCGATGCCGGCATTGCCCAAGGCAGTCGTCATCGGTGGGCCGCATACGTCAAACTGGGATGGCATCTATACCCTGGCGGCGATGATGCAGCTGGGGCTGGATGCTCACGTGATGATCAAGGATAGCGCCTTCAAGGGGCCGTTTGGGTCAATGCTGCGCTGGATGGGAGCGTTGCCCATTGCCCGCCACAAGGCCGGCGGGGTCGTGGAGCAGACCGTGGCGCAGTTCAACAGTCGTGACAAGCTGGTCATGGTGGTGGCGCCGGAAGGCACCCGGGGTGGGGCCAAACAATGGAAAACCGGCTTCTACCGCATCGCCGAGCAGGCCGGTGTGCCTATCGTGTTGGCCACAGCGGACTACCAGAAAAAAGAGATTACCTTTGCCCGGGTGATTGAACCCTGTGGGGATGTGGAAAAGGATATGGCGGAAATTTTTGAGTGCTATGCGTCCATTCACCCCCGTCATCCGGATAAATTGTCGGCACCCCTGAAAGCCCTCCGCGAGCGGCGTTAATAGCTGTCAGAGCATGAGGGGCAAGATCTGCCCCACTGTTATGCCCCTCATCGTTAAGCAACTTCGGTCTAGAACCCCCCTTCCGGTACCGGAAAAGGTTGGGTTCCGCAGCTGAAGAAGTAAGGAAGCTCATCGACCGCGGCCAGGATAAATTTTGTCTGTGGTCCAAGAACGGTCTCTTTCGTTTCCGGGTGCTGCCAGCAGCCCCGCGGGAAATACACGTCGCGGCCGTCAGTGCCTGGAGATACCACCGGTGCCACCAGTACATTCGGCCCCAACATGAACTGCTGGTCCTGACGGCCGGCCTCCGGGTCGTCCGGGAATTCAAGCCATAGTGGCCGGGTTATCGGAATGCCGGAGGCCAGGGCTTCCTGCCAAAGACGATAGATCAGCGGTTGCGCAGCGATGTGCCTGTTCATCGCTTCGCGGTAGTGCTCGACAACCTCGGGATCGTCGAATCGCCAGGGCATGGGCGTGCCATTGACAGGGCCTCCATGTTGGCGGAATACGGGCATCAAGGACGCATGATTGGCCCAGCGAATCAATAATTCCGAATCGATGGAGCCGAAGATATCAATGTAGCCTCCAATCTCGCTGACAAAGCCATAGGCTCCGCCAACACTGCGATTCAACATGTCAGGAATGACCGAGCCAAGCCCCGAGGCACGGCTCCAGTCGGCGGTATTGTCGCCAGGCCAGCTCGCGGACTCGTAGTGCGCTGAGCCTTTACGTCCGGAGTTGCCAAAGCGCACGAAGAACCACGGTTCCCTGTCCGGGTTCTCGGCAACAAATTCGTCAAAGGCCTGCCGGGTTGCCTGATGGAACAGCGCCGCATTGCGGTTGTGCATGGCGATGCCCGAGCTGCCATCATGAAAAACCATATCAACCTGAACCTGCTCCCCGAAGTCTTGCATAAAGCCTTCGCTGCCTTCTTCGAGGCCTTTCTTGATGCGCTCTTTCCACCACTCGACGGCTTGCGGATTTGTGAAATCAATCAGAGCGGCGATGCCCCCCATCAGTGGAGAGCCAAAAATGTAAGGCACTCCTGATGCCCGCTTTGTGACATACCCGCGGGATAGTGCTTCTTGATATACCTCGGGTTCTTCAAGCTCGTCCTCTGTCTGGCCCACAAAGCCCCGATAATAGGTCACAGGCTTGATGTTCTGTGCGCGCAGTCGCTGGATAATCTCATCGAAGGCGCCTGTTTTTTTGGTGCCGACCCACCCTTCAAAAGCAAATGCGGTAACAGGGAGCTCCAGCGCTTCGATTTGATCCAATGACTCTTTCACTTTTTCGGTGTAATTCTCTGGAGAATCGGTGAACTCCTGAATGGTTTCAGACAGCATCGGGCCCAGTGACCAGCGTGGTGGCACCCGATGCCTACCGTTTATGCCGGACAGACGGCTCACGACTTGCTTTTGATTGCCGGGGACGACAAGGAAATCCAGTTCGTCGCCCGCTACTTCGACACGCCAGGCATCGTTATGGTCTGATGCCATTCGCCAATGGGAAAGCTCATCGCGATCCAGCATAAAACCGTAACCTTGATCTGAAATGAAAAGTGACTGGATGTAATAAGCCCCCTGGGGGCCGGTGGGGAACTGATACTGTTCGCCGAACGTATCGCCAATCAGAGGCTCAAGTTGCTCAGGGGTTTGTGAAAACTCCTCCGCCCAATTCAAGAAAGCTTCATGGCGTTGATCAATTTTGTTACGTCTGCCACCAAATCCCCTGAACGCCTCGCCGGGTCTTGAATCGAAACTGGCTGAGATCAGCGGGACCTCACGGAGGACGTGATTCACCTTGACGGAGACATGAAAGCTGCTGTTTTCATCGGCCTTGACGGTGACCCGTGCCTCTCGCCCACTGGGGTCGGAGGTGTCTACCCGCAACAACAGCTGATTGCCGTCAATAGAAACGTCTTTCACATTGGTTAGACGAAACTCGACACCGGTGGACGCCGAAGCGAGCATATTTCCGACCCAGAAGGTCGCCGGGAACTGAAGGTTTATCTGGTCGCCAACAACAAATGAGAAGGGCGCATACAGGGCGGGTGCTTCCGGCATGACCTCGGTCCAGCCACCCAAAAGCCGGCTTGGTAACGGTGTTCTTAACAGCAGCGGCACCGGCGGTTGCTGCCTGTCGCTGCTCAAGACTTTTTTGCCATTCTCGTCGTAAAAGCTCATGGATAATGGCGCGCGTTTTATTTCCACGTGCCCATAGTCTGTTCTCAATGTAATGAGCTCAGGACCATCTTCTATCTGGATATTGTCAGGTGGCGTCGTGGCGGGTGTTTCATTTTTTGCTTGCGGGGGTGCGTCTGGTTCAGAGGCCGTGATGTCGAGAGACAGGGTAGAGGGTGAGGCTGGGGGTGACATTGACGTTGAAGAAGACGAGTCGTCTCCACTGCCGCATCCCCACAATAGACCTGAGAGAAGAAGCATGAATTGGATATTTTTAGTCATGTTAAGGGCCCCATTCCAGAAACATAGCTCTGCCCTGGTGCTCTGAGAGCTGCTGTTCGGATAGTAAAAAAATAAAAACCCTCCCCTTGCGGGGAGGGGCCAAACACTCCTCCCGGAGACAAGGGGAGGAGGGAGGGGGAAAGGTGCAGCGCTAGTTGCAGGCGCTGCCGTTGGTGTAGCTGCTATCCACTACCTGATTGATCCACTGATCCAGCAGGGCAGTGGCTTCGTCGTGGGCCACGCTGCGGGCGATGGGGGGCATCATCCGTTGCGGGTCGTTTTCCGCGGCCAGGCGGCAGGAAACGATGGAACTGTTTGCGCTGCCCGGTACCACCACATGCTGGCGACCGCAGGAGCCGCCGCCGGTGGCGGTGGGTTTCTTGCAGATGCCATAGCTGGCGTCCACTTCACGGAAATGATCCAGGTAGTAGCCCGTGTTGGAGGCGGCGCCCTTGTCGTTGTGACAGTGCTGGCAGTTCACTTCCAGGTAGGCTTTTACCCGACTTTCAATATCCGCATCGGAGTTGGCGGTGTTGCCGCTGTCGCCGGGCACGTTCCAGTGCGGCAGTCGCTCGATGTTGGTGGCCACGCCATTGCTGATCTGTAGTTCCGGGGTGCCGCTGAGGATGCCTACATCGGTCCAGTACTGAAGCTGGTTGATACGCGGGAAGCCCGCCTGGCCGGTGTTGCCCATGAAGGCGGATTCCGGCTTGTAGGCACGGTTCAGGTTGCGTGGCTTGGGACCAATGGGGGCGCTGCCGCCGGCCTGGTCGTCGTTGCCATGACAGGTGATGCACTGGTTGGCGTTGGGCACGGAATAGTTGTCAGTGCTGCCGGTGAGCAGGGCACCGGAGTCGCTGTCGCGATAATGCCAGCTGGCGGCGGTACTACCCCCGCCCATTGTCAGACGGGCCACCGGTTGGCCATCCTCTTCGCCCCAGATGTAGGGCAGGCCTTCCCAGAAGGGTTTGCCGCTGCTACTGACCCGTTTGATCAACAGGCGGGTTTCCACCAGGGTTTCATCGCCGTTGGCCTCATCGGTGAATGCGAAGGTCTTGGCCAGCACGGTGCCGGTGGGGAAGTGGATACCGCCATTGGGGTTGCTGCCGTCCTGGCCGTCCCGGTAGACCGCCTTGGTACCGGGGGGTACGAAGGCGACCCGGTATTTGGTGGCGTAGTCGGAAAACAGTTTGGTGTTCAGGACATAGGGCACACCACCTTCGTTGGGCAGACTGCGTGGATCGGTGGCGTCGGCAAACAGGTTGTACTGTTCCAGTCGCGGGCAGTTCACCGCCAGGGCATCGCGATTGATTTCACCGCTGTCCACCTCGGCGTTACAGAGTTCGTCTACCACTTCCTGCGGCGGGGCCGGATCAAAATCGCCGCTGGGCTCGAAGGGGGGAATCTCTACCCGTGGGAGTGACGGCAGCAGTTTGCCGAAACGGGCCTGGCAATCATGATCCGACAAGTTTCTGTCCGAGGGCATGTTGAGCAGCCCTTCCAGTGCATCCAGCAGGCCGCCGGGTGAGAGAATGGACAGGTCCTGCTCAGCAAGGGCGAGCACCAGTTCCAGGCCGTCAGTGCCGTGGAAGTTCAGATAGGGTTCGCTGTCCTCGGAAAAGTCGTTATCGCGGATACAGGATCCCCAGGTGGGCTGGATGCGTTCGTTGTTCTCATCGAACTTGTAGGCGTTGTAATGACAGCTCGGATTGGGGTGCTCATTGGTGTGCAGGGGCTTGCCGTTGCTGTCCATGGGCACCGGATCCCCGTTGCTGTCCACCGGATAGGGGCAGTCCGCATCCAGCTCGTCGCGCAGACCGTCCCAGACAATGTGGGCGCCTTTACCCAGGTTGAGAATATTCTCCAGGCTGCCCAGCAGCTGGGTGGGATCGTTGATGGTGGGCAGGTTCTTCAGGCCGATCAGGGTGGGCAGCACGCTTTCCACTTCCCCGTTGGCCACTTTCTCCAGATCCGGCGGTGGCAGATCGTACCCGGAGTTTTTCATCACGTTGTTGTGGATGTGGAGGCCTTCGGTATAGGGGTCCAGTTTCTTGTCTGCGGTCTTGCCCTTGCCATCGATCAGCTCATAGCTGGTGTAAATGATGGCGGCGGTGCTGTGGTCTTCAAAGGTGTTGTTGAACACCTCGATATTGTCATAGCCGAGCGTGATAAAACCGGTGCCCCGCGGCACTGCAGACACCAGCCCGCTCTGGGCGAAGTTGTAGGTATTGTTGTTGCGGGCCAGATTGTTGAGCATCACCGAGGTGTCGCCGTACTGGGTGATGTTTTCCAGATCGTAGATCAGGAAACCGCCGGTATTACACTCGGCCACGTTGTTGTCGTATTCGCCGCCTTGTACATTCTCGATTTCAAAACCCATCACGTTATAGACAGCACGGCTGTCGCGGATGATGGCGGTGTTGGTCTGCCCCACGTAGATGCCGGCATCGGACGCGCCCACGGATTCACTGCCTTCCACCAGAATGTTTTCCGATTCCACCGGGTAGATGCCATAGCGGCCACTGGCCGCGCTGGGCACGTAATCCGGGGCGGGGTCCCCTTCATTGAAGGGCGGCTTGGTGCAGGCCACATGCAGACGGTCTTCGTAGTTGTCGGCGGTGACCGGCTCGCCGCCGCCAGACCACATGGCGCGCACATTGCGCAGGGTGCCCCATTTCACGCCCTTGAGTTTAAAGGCGTCACCGGGGGAATCCAGGATGGTCAGGTCTTCCACGGTAATACCGCGAATGTTCAAGGCTTCCAGGCCGGTGACGTTGGCGCTGTCCTTGAATGACAACACGGTCTCGTCTTTACCACAGCCTTTGATCAGCACATCTTCGGTGGCCTGGATCAGGAGCCCCTGGTCCAGATCGAAATAGCCGCAGTCGAACTGCAGGGTATCGCCGGGGCGCAACTGGATCATGGCATTGACCATGTCTTCTGTGGCGTTGTCACCGGGAGAAATGATGAAGGTGCGACCGTCGCCGGTGGGCGGCGTGCCGGTGTCCCCGTCATCATTGTCGTTGTCATCGCCATCATCAGCGTCACTGTCCCCATCGCCACCGTTGTCATTACCGGTGTTGGCGGTGGGGGTGTTGACCGGGTCGCTGCTGCCGCCACCACCGCAGCCAGAGATGACGGTGGTGGCCAGTAACAGCAGAAAGAGAGAGCGGGCTGTTAGCGTTTTCATGGTATTCCCCAAAGTCTTGTTATGTGGCGGCGTTACCGCGCCGCCTGTTCAAGCCGTTCCCACATGCGCAGGTAGGCTTCCGCCGAGGTAAATAACTGGTTGATGGCATCGTCGATCTGTTCCGGCGGCCGGTCGCTATGAGCGACCATGTCGGCGATCTGGTCCGGGTAGAGGCCGTAGTGTGCGACGCCGCGCCCCTCATAGAGGCTGAAGGCGTGGTCGCCGGTGACTTGCTTGTCGAACACCACGCGACCATCCACAGAGGTGAACGGGTACAGGCTGTCTTCCTGATCCGGGGTGCCCGGGTTGCCGGCCAGGGCGGCGATACCGTTCACGTCAGAAGCAAAGGGGGCGCCGCCGAAGGGGCCTACCTTGTAGCTGTCCGGGCGCGGGCGATTCCCGTCGCGGGTAAGCTGGTCCACCCAGTCGTCGCGAACACTGCCGAAGGAAGCGCTGATGCCCCCCTGGGCAGCGACCCGGTCACGCAGGGTTTCGGTGCCGCCCCAGCTGCCATGGCTGTTGATTACCGGGTAGCCGCGCGGCGCGGTCAGGTCGAGAATCTGGGTGGCGGCCTTGCGGCTGATATGGTCGGTTTCGATCATCATGCCGCGCTTGGCCAGTTCTTCGATCAGGAAGAAACCCAGGTCGGTAAGGCCGCGGGTATTACACAGATGGTCGGTGCCACGACGTGGGTCCAGCTCTGCCACCTCTTCCGGGCTGGCCGGAAAGCGTTCACCCAGGTAATCCAGCTGGAACAGCAATTGCTCAAAGATGCCGTAGGGTTGTAGCGGGTCGGCGAGGGGGCTGTCGTTCACTGCGTGGTCGTGATCATGGTTGTGATCCGGACACTCTTCGAATTCCACCAGATGGCCGGTTTCCAGCAGGTTGCCGCCGTACAGGACAGCACCAATGCCGATGCCACCGGACAGATCCGGCAGGTGGCCGCCGAAGGCGTTATCGAATTTGTGTACCGGGAACAGGCTGCGCACATCCATGGCATAGAGGCGGTCCAGCCGCTCCACAATTTCCTCGCGGCTGCATTCGGCCACGCCCAGGAACTCCCCGCAGTTGAGGGCCTTGGACGCTTCCACGCCGAGGATCACGGCCATCTTGCCGTCGCCGATCACCTGGCGAGCTTCGCTGGCGCTGGTCACGATGCGGAACCAGCCCTCGCCGGGGCCGCCCTGCTGGGCGTCGATGTAGTCCTCCATGCGATGCATCAGTTCCGCCTGCTGCTCGATGGCGGCCACGGTGTCGCAATCGTTCTGCTTCTGCGGATTGATCTGGCAGAGGATTTCGTTATGCACCAGGTGGTTGACCAGAATTTTCAGGCCGGACAGGTGGGCCCGCTCGATCCACTTGTAGTAACTCTGGTGGTGTTGCAGAGAGTCGTTGCGGGGCCAGAAGGGAAAATCCGGCCAGCCGCGGGTCTCGTGGGGGCCCGGGCTGCTGGTGACCTGTTCCACCAGGCCAGTGAGACCCTGGGGCCCATGGTTTTCCTGGCAGTCGTGGAGGGCGTGATCGACACCGAATTTGTGGAAGGGGTCGCCGTAGTTGACCCGGCCGCCGATGAATTCGTAGGCGGAAATATGGCTGTGGGCATCCACGTAGCCGAACACGTCGTCGTTATCGATGCCGGGAGTGTCGCGGAAGCGCTCCACCTCTTTCAGATAAATGGCCGGTCCGCTGTCGGCCACGGTGGCGCCCAGCTCGGCTTCCGGGTAGCCGCTGCAACCCTCGGCATCGTTGAGCACGAAACGGGTGTCGGCGTTTTCCAGGCTGGGGGAGGTCAGGGTCAACCCATTATCGCCGGCGGTCAGCAGCAGACCGGTGACCTGGGAGGCCAGCGAGAAACTGTCGCCCTCACTGGGAGAGAGATTCCATACCGCCAGATCATTGGCATCGGAGACCATGGCCAGAGATGGACGCAGGGTGGTGTCGCCCAGATTGTTGCCGATGCCTTCCAGGCTTTCCCCCAATTCCCGCAGCAGGCCCCCCAGGGGGGCCACCGGGTCCAGTACCAGATTGAGGGTGTCGCCCAGGCCGGCTACCAGATAGCTCAGTTCACCAACGAAGTTGCCGCCCTGATCCAGTAACTCGCCGGCCGGGTCGCTGATACCGAGCAGCTGTTTCTGCCCGGCGCTGCCAGTGGTGCGCTGGTAATCCGACACCAGCAGATAGCGGCCCAGATCGGTAGGTTTGAGGGTAAAGGCGGTGGCCTGGGCGGGGTCGGTTGTCAGGCCGTAATCGCTGTTGGCGGTGTTGGCCTGCAGGAAACGGCCATCGCTGTTCAGGGTGTAGCAGCCATTGGCAAATTGGTAGCGATTGAGGGGTTGCGGCTCAGGCTCAGGCAACGGGTCCGGGCCGGGTTCCGGTGTGGGGGCCGGATTGTCGGTGCCGGGTTGGCGTGGTTGCTCGGCGGCAGTGCTGGAGGAGCTCCCGCCGCCACAGCCGGCCAGAAGACTGGCGGCCAGCAGCAGTGAGCACGGCAACGCAGAAGTGGTCAGGGCCGAAGCCCGGGTCAGTTGTAGCATGGCTAACCCCTTATGGCGGTCCTCGCATGTTGGGACGCCCGTTGTTGTTATAGTACGTTCGTTCTTATTGGTACGTTTGTACAACTAAAGGGTTGAGGGAGGCTGTAGCGTTATTGTCAAAAAGGGGGAGGGGTTTGTTACAGGAGCGTCGTGGAGGCCGAGAGATGACGGTGTAGAGTGCAGTTCGCCTCAGGCTCAGTGCACCCTACGAAGTGGGGGGGCGTTGGTAGAGCGGTCGAGCCAACCGGCATGGCAAACGACCGCTCAACTGAACACGGAAAAGGCCGCTTACGCCGCCTGTTGATTATCCAGCGGGCGGGTCAGGTAGCCCAGCACCAGAGCCGCGATGTCCACCTTGGGCTGATAGTGCAGGAAGAAGCCGCCCAGGGTGCCGAACACCCGTGCCAGCATGATGAAGTCGCCGGGGAGGGTATCTACCGGGTCCTGTTGCAGTCGGCCCAGCAAATGGCTTACCTGCTGCATCATTTCCTCAGGGCTGGGCCAGCCCTTGTCCGGGTCCGGGTAGATGATGGCGTTGCGCACCTGGTCCAGAACGGCGGACACGAATGCCAGCAGGGTATCCGGGTTGCCGCTGCGGGTGGTAAAGCCCATGGTGGCCAGGGTGTCGGCAATCACTTGCTTGTCGTCCACCACGCAGGCCTGCAGAACACGGAAGTATCCACGCCGGGCGGTGTCGCTGAGGCGCTGGGCACAGCCGAAATCCAGCAGCACCAGGGTATCGTCGTCGGTGAGCATGATGTTACCCGGGTGCGGGTCGGCGTGGAAAAGGCCGCCATGCAGTACCTGGGAAAACCAGGCGTCCAGCAGCCGGTGCAGCACCCCACCCAGGCGTTCCGGGTCGGTGTGGTGCAGTTCATCCAGCACGGTGGTGAGTTTGCGACCGTGGACGAATTCGGTGGTCAGCACATGCCGGCTGCTGTGTTCCGCCACCAGGGCCGGGGTGGTGATGCCGGGGATGCCGGCCAGTTGCTCACCGATCTGTGTCATCACCCGGGCTTCGCGCTCATAGTCCAGCTCTTCGCGGACAGTGCGCTGGATTTCACTGACGATGGTGTCGATGTCCATGGGGGGCAGGGCAGATTTCACCGCGCCCATGAAAATCTTGAGCAGGGTCATGTCCAGTTCCACGACTTCTTCCAGCCCCGGACGCTGTACCTTGACCGCCACGTCGCGACCATCATGCAGGCGTGCCCGGTGTACCTGGCCGATACTGGCAGCGGCCAGGGGTTCCGGGTCGAAATGGGCAAAGAGTGTGTCCAGCGGCTGGCCGAATTCCTGTTCCAGCACCCTGGCGATGCCCTCAAAGGGCACCGGGTTGGCCTGATCCTGCAGGACGGCGAGCTCATCCACCCAGGCCTGGGGCAACAGGTCCGGGCGGCTGGAGAGCAGTTGACCGATCTTCAGGAAAGCGCCGCCCTGTTCCAGAGAGGTGTCACGGAAACGACGGGCATTTCGCTGATGCAGGCTCTCCAGTGCGCTCTCGCGCATGTTGCTCGGCAGAAAGGCCGAACGGGTACCCCACAGGCGGTAGCTGGCAACGACCTTGGTGAGCATCCAGCCGGTTTTGCTGAGGCGCTTGAGGCGGGCGGGCCAGCGTCGCATCTCATCGGCAAGAATCTGCATTTCCTCGTTCACAGCGTTGGCGCCCCGGCCCATCGCCTTCCAGGTTTTGACGGTCTGATCGGCGATTTCCCGGCCCTGCCAGGCGGTTTTCTCAATGGCCCGGATGCAGCCTTCCACCACCGCCAACCAGGCCTTGAGACCGCTGTCATTTTGCTTCTGTTCGGCAAAATCATTGAGCGGCTGCCAGTTGGGCTCTGTCGGGGTGGTCTGACGTTGTGTTAATGACGTGTTTTTCATGACGCACGCCTCCGCTTTGTGAATGGGTGTTCACAAAATACCGGTCCCGGGGCGAATCTTCAAGAGAAAATAAACAAGTGTTCACAATTGTTCCGAGAGTGTTGTTGTTAGAGGGCTGCAGGCAGCTTTTATTGGCTCGCATGTCCACATATTAAGGTTTTTGCACGCTGAGGGGAAACAGGGCAAGCCGGGGGGATGCTATCCGCGGGTTCTCTTGCCGGGCACGGCTGAGGACTGCTAGGAATAACCGATATTGCGATGGGTTGATTGAATCAAGACGTTAATACGCCGCCGGAGACCGGCGGTAGGGGGATTTCAGGGATTAGCATGAACGCCCCTGTCCGGGATCGGGGCGAGTGCTCAGGCCCTTATCGGCGTGACAAAGGTCCGGGGCGGTTACCCGCCCAGCAGCCGGTTTTCCGCCGCCTCCACTGCCTCCAGGGGCCCGTAGAGAATCACCGTATCTCCCGGTTCCAGAACCAGTTTCTCATCAGGGCGTTCCAGCGTCTTGTCCTGGCGCTTTACCGCCCGAATTTCCACGTCCCGCAGCGCGCAATCGGCGATGCTCCGGCCGATACCGCGGGCCTTGTCCGATAGCGTGACCGCATGCAGCAGACGGTAGGGGTTACCGGCGCTGTCGGTGGTGGGCAGGGTGTCACCATGGTAGTAGCCCTGCAGCATACGATAGCGCTCCCGCCGGGTTTTGCGCAGGGTGGCAATGACACGGTCGAAGGGCACATCCAGCATCATCAGTGCGTGGGCCACCAGCATCAGGGAGGCTTCCAGCACTTCCGGTACCACTTCCTCCGCGCCGGCGCTGATCAGGGCATCCAGATGGGTGTCGTCCCGGGTGCGCACCAGCACGCGGATATTGGGGTTGAGCTCTCGTGCGGTGTGCAGGATACGCTCTGCCAGCCGCGGATCGTCAAAGGTAACCACCAGGAGACGAGCATGCTGAATGCCCGCATTCACCAGGATTTCCTTGCGGCTGGAATCACCAAACAGGATGTGTTCGCCGGCGGCACTGGCTTCCTGTAGCCGTACCAGATCCCGGTCCACTGCCACGGCCTTCATGTGGAAGCGGTTCAGGTAGCGCATCAGGTTCTGGCCCACCCGGCCATAGCCGCAGAGGATGACATGGTTACGGGTCTCATCGGAGATCGGGATGTCCTCCGGGATTTTTTGCCAGCGTTGCAGCAGACGGCGGGTCAGGCGACCACTGTTATTCAGCAAGGCAGGCGTGCACACCATGGTCAGGACCACGATGGAGACCAGCAACCCCGCCTTGTCCGGGGTAAGGAGCTGATGGGAGACCCCCAATGCAACCAGCACAAAACCGAACTCCCCTGCCTGGGAGAGAATCAGGCCGCTTCGCATTGCGGTATCGCTGCGTTCTTTCAGCAGCCGCAGCAGTGCGAATATCAACAGACCCTTGAACAGCATCAAGGCGGCGGCGGCAATAATGATCCAGTGCCACTGATCGGCAAACAGGTTCGGGTCCACCAGCATGCCGACACTGATAAAGAACAGCCCCAGCAGCAGATCCCGGAAAGGGCGAAGATCGGCTTCGATCTGGTGACGGAAGTGGCTCTCGCCCAGCATCATGCCGGCCAGAAACGCCCCCAGAGCCATGGACAGCCCCAGCCAGTGAGTCACCCACGCGGCCAGCAATGCCAGCAGCAGGGCGGTCATGACGAAGACTTCATCAGAGCGGGCCCGACCGGTTTCTTCCAGCATGCGCGGCAGCACCCAGCGGCCGATCACATAGATACCGGCAAACAGTAGCAGGGACTTGGCCAGTGTCAGAGATGCCAGGGACCATACCGGGCCGGCATTTTCCTGGGTCAGGATCGGCAGCATCACCAGCATGATCACCGCGGCCAGATCCTGGAACAGCAAAATGCCGGTGGAGGTTCGGCCGTAGCCGGTATTGACCGAGCCCCGGGAAATCAGATCGCGGATAACAATGGCAGTTGAGGAGAGCGACAGGGCGCAGGCCGTAATCAGCGACAGGGTGTAGGAGAAACCCAGCAGCTGCATGATGGCAAAGACGGCAAGACCGGTGAGTAGCACCTGCAGCGGACCGGCACCAAACACAATCCGGCGCAGGGTCATCAGCCGGGGTATGGAAAATTCCAGGCCCAGGGTAAACAGCAAGAACACGATGCCGAATTCGGCCAGATGCTGAATGCCGTCGGTATTATTGACCCAGCCAAACCCGAACGGGCCGGCGGCCAGGCCACAGAGCAGATAGGCGAGAATGGGGGGCATCCCCAGTCGGCGAAACAGCACCACGGCGGCAACCGCAGTACCGAGCAGGGCCACAATCAGTGTCAGAGCGTCGTGCATAAAAAAGTGGATTCCCCAATGTCCAGGCTACCAGTGTAGCAGCAGGATCCTGGCGGGTCAGAGCCGGATCTTGATAGACATCAAGGGAAGCCGGAAAGGCTTCAGAAGCAGCTGAATCGGTAGCTGTCGTCCAACGCCAGGGGAAGGGTCAGGGACTGGAAACCCAGTGCATTCATGTGCTCGCAGTGGTATCCACGGCCTGCCGCATCCTGACTGAACCGGTAGTCGATGTGCAGCACCGGTTTGCCGGCATCAATAAAGGGTTGCAGCAGATGACATTCGCGCCATTCATGGCAGGACTCATTCACAGCGAAGTCCGCATAGTCCACCAGCTCGTTGACCTGTTGCAGGTCGTTTTTCAGGGAAACAGCCATGCCATATTTATGGGCAGTACGGAACAGGAAGCGGTTATAGGAAAGCTGTTGTCGGCTGTTGAGCGGAAAGCCGGTTTGATTGGTATAGCCATCCACATTGTCCGGGTCCACCCCGTCGCAGCCTTTCTCTGCCGCCAGTTCAATCCGGTCTGCCATGCGCTTGCGCACATTGAGGGAGCGGATATCCAGCCAGCGTTCCCCCGGCCAGTTACCCAGGCGCCGGCCCTTGTCCGTGGGCAGAAAACGGTAGCGGTCCGGGCGCCAGTTTTCGTAGGTGCCCGCGGAAAAATAGCAGATCACCTTTTTGCCTGCGGCTTGCAGGTCATCAATGACACTCTCTTCGATATCGAAAAGGTCCACCACATAGAGATCCACGTCATAACCGATGTTGACCTCACCCTGTAACTGGATATGCCACTGCACGTCCACAGGGGGCTGATAACGCTCGGCCGCCAGATTCCCGCCATCGGTGGGTAACGGCAGCAGCAGGGCGGATAGCAGACTCAGGGAAAGGTCCATAGCGGTTACCGGAATGATTTGCCCAGATGCTAACGGTTTTCCGGATTGGCGAATGTTGCGTTATGGCGTTTCTTTGTAAGAAAAAGCCGGGCCTAGGGCCCGGCTTTCGGTTGCTGGATCGTACTTCAGGGGAGCACGGTATCGTCGCGGGCACCCAGGTTCTGGATGCGTTCATCCTGGTCGGTATCGGTTTCCATCTGGTCGAACGGGGTTCCGGCGTCGAAGTTGGCCAGCAGGTATTCTGCCAGGGCGTCCTGTTCGCTGCCGGGGTCGGCAAAGGTGGCAGCATTGCTGCCTTCTGCGGGTACGGTTTCCTCTTCCAGATCCAGCCGGTTTTCCAGCGGGAAATCGAACGGGTAACCATCACCGCCCAGGCCACTGCCGCCTTCGGTGGCCAGGAAGCCCAGGGTCACCAGACGGAAGGTGCGGTTGGCATCGCCCACCAGGCTGCCGTTCTGCACCACGGTGTCGGCCACGGCGCCATCCACATCCAGTACTGCCAGGCTGCGGACTCGCTGGCCTGCCCGGTCTTCGTCGTCGCCGTTCAGTGCACTGAGTCGTGCCGGTTGTGCCGGGTCAAAACTGAAGCGCAAGCCAGCGACTTGCGGGAACTGCCCGGCGACATTTTCTACTTTGGCCACCGCGTGTTCGAGCAGCGCATGGAGCTCTGCGGCAGTGACGTCGCCTACTGTCAGGGTGTTGTTGAAGCGCAGTGAACCCTCCAGATCAAACTGGGAAATATCACCACTGGCTTTGCCAGCACTGTCGTTGGCGGCGGGCGGAAAGAATTCCAGTTCGTCGGCGGAGGTGGAGCCAGGGGGAAAGGCGAAGTAGCCGATGTCGTCACGGATGCCGCCGCCGTTCTTGATGGACACCTGTACGGCAGGGTCGTACTGACGGGCGATCCACAGGTTGGCATCTGCGGTCAGGTTGCCCAGGTTGGTTTCCTGGGTGCGCACCTGGCTACGGCGACCATCCAGAAAGACACTGGTATGGCCGAGGATGTTGCCATCCCGTTCTGCCAGTACCTGATTCAGGGTATCGACGATGGTGGTGATGTCCCCGTTAACGGTGCCTCCTTCAGCCATGGTGGCATCCGCTACGTAGGCGCCGTTGATGGTGTCGTCCAGGCGGTCGGTGAGCAACACACCATTCTCGTCAAATGCCACTACCAGCCGGCCCAGATACTTGTAGTCGCCATCGGTGTTGACCACCAGCACCGGCTCGTTGCTGGCGGAGCTGAACATCAGCGGATAGGTATCCTGAGCGTTGTCGCCCTCGCGCAGACGGTCGTTGTCGTCGGCCAGTAAGGTGTTGGAGCCGCCGGCGACGATAATATCCACGCCGTCCAGCAGGGTGGCCAGCTCCTTTTCTATGCTGAGGGTCTGCATGTGCGCGAGCAGGATGATCTTGTCGATACCTGCGTCTTGCAGCTCATCCACCGCTGGTTGAATCTCGGCGGCCAGGGCGCTATTCCCGCCAGTGGCCGGTTTGATGGTGATGTCGCCGGTGCTGGTGATATTGCCCAATGACGGGGTGGAAGCGCCGACGATACCGATCATCTCACCATTCACTTCCAGGGTGCCGAAGCCGGCCAGTGCACCATTGGGCAGGCTGTCCAGGGGCTGGCCGTCCTGCTGAACAAGACCGCTCAGGAATCCATCGGTGGTGAAATCCAGATTGGCGCTCAGGTAAGGAAAGTCGGTGCCGGGGTAGTTGCCTTCCATGCCGATGATGCTGGCGAATTCTTCGGTGCCCCCATCCAGGTCGTGGTTGCCCACCACGCTGGCCTGTACGGCCAGCGCATTGACCAGAGCGATATCCGCGCGGCCATTGCCTGCCACGGCGATGCCGGGCACCGCCGCCAGGGTGTCGTCAGCGGCGGCAAAATAGCGCGGGCCGGGGATGAAGTTGTCGCCGGAACTCAGTACCAGGGTATTGTCCGGGTAATCGCTGCGCAGTTTGTCGAGCACGGCAGAGAAAGACTCCACGTTCTGCAAAGCACCGGTGGCGCCATCCATGTCGGCAAAGTGCAGCAGTTGCAGGGTATAGGGTGCCGGCGTCTCGCCGCCGTTGTTGTCATTATTGTTGTCGCTGTCGCCGCCACAGGCGGCCAGCAGGGCGGCGGCGGTGGCAGTCAGCGCCCAGCGGGTAAATGTCGGCATGGTCATGGTCGTGATCCCGGTAGCTGAAATAGAAACAGCCCCCAGAAAAACAGTGGGCGATGACCACGCCATGACGGTTGGGCAACGGTTTGATGATGACAGTTACTCAGCGTTAAAAGGTGACTTCCACGGTGACAGTGTCGGAATAGCTGCCAGCTTCAGCGTTGGGGTCGGCAAAGACACGCCCGAAAACAGTCAGGTTCTGCGCCGAGCCGGTGCCTTGTCCGATGCCTGTCCGTCGGGCTCCTGGCAGGTTTCCCCATACCACTGTGCGACCGCTATTCTGATAAAGCTCATAGGCAACCTGATCCGTGCCATTGCTCATTTGGCGGCTACCGGTGAGGCCGCCGTTGAGGCCCACCTCGAAATCCGTGGTGTTGGTGCAGCGAACGGTCACTGTGGAGGTGCTGTCAGCCTGGGTGAGGGGGGTATTGCGGGTGCCGAAATCCAGATTGGTGGCGGACACCTGGCATTGGTCGGGGATATTGACCTGGGCGGTGAGGGTATAGTTGCTGGTAACGTTGCCGGCGTTGGCACTGCAGCTCTGGTTGAAGCCGCCGGTACGGACCCGTACCTGGGAGCCGGTCATCAGCGCCTGATGGAATTCAGCCCGGGTTGTCCCTGGTAGTGGACCGGGGAGCAGTCCATACAGGGTGACGGTTCCACTGTCACTGAAAGTAAAAAATGGCATGCTCACATTGACCGGGATGCCCACGTTGGTGGCGCCCCCCGGTTGCCCGACCACTTCGACCCTGGCTGCGGTTGTATAGACATTGAAAGGGATCGATGGGGGCTGGTTGCTATTGGCAACCAGCCGGCGGGGTAGCATGCCGCCACTGTTGTCGTTGCCCACATGAACGCACATGGTGTTCTGATTGGAATCAAACAGAGCGCGGGTACAGGACCAGTTCACGGTCACCTGTGTCGTCACATTGCCGCCGGTAAAGGGGTCCACGTTTCCAAAGTCCAGGGTGGGGCTGCCCTGTAAACTGCAATTCACCGCACTCCATGCGGGTGCTGCGAAACAGAGTGCGATGCCAGCCAGTAACAGGTTTCCCGTTTTCATCATTCCTCCTCAACGGGCAAGGTCAGTTTCTTGCCGTTGGCGGTGACGCTGATCGCTGTCGGCTGGCCATCCCGGGGGTCGTAATCAAACCCTAAATCGCTATCGGGAAGCACATAACCGGCCAACCCTTTGCGGATCAGGCGGGGTTGTTGTTTGTCATCCAGCCAATAGGCATTCACAAGGCGGGCGTGGCCATTGCCCTTGTTATGAATGACAAAGCGATTCTGTTGCCGCGTTACTGTCAGGGCATGGGTCTGGTTTTTGTCTCCGACAAAAACCGGCACGGAAAGCCTGAGCAAGACTTTCAGTTGAGCGCCACGTTCCGATTCGGTATCCGGTACCTCACTGATTATCAGGCGGTAACTTTTTTCCTTGTCGGACACCGTCGGGCGCTGACGGACCACTCGCACCACCTGATCACTGTTGCCGGGAATCATGGTGACCGGGGGAGTGATGATCAGATCGTGTTGCTGTTTGAGTACCGTCTCCCCCTCTTCCTGTTCCCAGGCAAACAGCTGTAATTGATAGAAGCCATCCTCATTGGAACCGTTGGTGAGCGTGAAGGTGGCATTGGGCTGTGTAGGGCCCATATGCAGGCGAATGGGCGCCACGGTAAGCTGCCCGGCTGTTAATGGCCCAGCCAGGGCTGACAGCAGGAAAACCAGAAAGATCGAAAAGCGTTTCATCATGATGCACATCATCCCTTATGGATCACGGGTGTCCGATGTCGGTCTGCAAGTAAAGGGACCCAGACGTGGCAAGGTTCCCGGCGCGGGAGTGAAATCGAAGCGCACGGTACACAGGCTGCCATCGTTAAGGATTCCCAGCTCATTACTGCCCGCTTGCAAACCCTGAATGAAGACCTCCCCATCGTAACCTACAACGGTGGCGTCGGCGTCACTGAACAGCACCCGGCTGCCGGCGGGAACGGGTTCGTCGCTGCCGGTGTGGATGACCAGAACGGCACTATGTCGTTGCTCCACCGAGAAGCGGGCAGTGATGCCGGTAAGGTCGGCGGGTTTGACCAGTAACTCCGTGTCTCCGATCCGGGCATCCACCGGCAGATCGTTGATGTCGATGTTCAGCTTGTTTTCCGTGAACGGAACCATGTCCGGCAACAACAATTTGCCGTTGCGATTGGTATGGCCGATCACCCGGTTGGCCCGGCGCACGGGCACATCGGCGAAACCGCCGGCATCCACAATCGCAAAGCTGTTGTTCATGGTGTTGGCGGCGAACACATCCTCGTAGTTGGTCACCAGGGAGCCGCTCAGATTGGCAAAGGTGCTGGTCGTGTCCTCCTGACGGAACACGCCGGCCTGGACATCCAGATACGGCGTCCACCAGCGGCCGCTGGCCCGGCGAATGCCGTCCGAGTCAGGGCTGTAGGCCAGATCCCAGCCCAGGTCCCAGAATTGTTCCACCGGCCGCTGCAGGGTCAGCAGGGTGCTGGTGCTGTCGTCCCTTTCATCATGACTGAAGCGGGCACCCGCCTGGACGGAGCGATCCCGGCCGCGGTCAAGGTAGTAGTTGAAGGACGCCAGCCAGGTCCGGTCTTCACTGTCCTCCAGGTTCTGGTTCACGCTCAGGGTAAGAGACAGCCGACGCCACAGCGTGCGGTTATAGCCGATCACCAGAAAGCGGTTTTCATCGTCATTGAACTGCCGGGTGTCCAGATAACTGGCATTGAGACTGCCATGCTGTTCCAGGTTCAGGCTGCCGTTGACCTGCAGGCTGCTCTCGATGGACGGGCGCACATCCAGACTGTTGCTCAGGTCCCGGTACCCCTCGGTGCGACGGGTATACTGGGCGCTGACCCCAAAGCGGCGGGTGCGGAATTCATGGCCGGCCACCCACTGGGTGCCCTGGCTGAGATCGTCCTCGCCATGGGCCAGGGCCAGGTTGCTGACGCCCAATAGCCAGGGCCGAAAGACGACCCCGGCACCGGCATTGGTCAGTGATTCGCTGGCGCTGGCGGTGGCCTCCAGGGTAAGCCGGTCATTGAAGCCGTAACGTGCCACCCCGGTAGCCACCGGGTCGTCATCATAATCGTTGGAGCGGGCGCTGTAGAAACGTCGGGGGGCGCCGACCGTGGCGGAATAGTCCCAATATCCCTCACGTAACAGTTGCGGGCTCACGTAGAAGGGAACGGTCTGGCTGACTTGCCGGCCCAGCGTGTCGGTGGTCACCACCTGCACCTCCCCCAGGCCGGTGAGCCGAGGGGAGGTTTCCAGCAGAAACGGGCCCGGCTGAACATCCTGTTCGGTCAGGCGCAAGTCGTTGACGAAGACTTCCAGGGCGGAGGGCAGTGTGGCAGAACCGCTGATTTGCGGCAGTGGAAAGGTGATCAGGTCCGGCCGCGATGCAAAATTCCGCGAGATCTGAACCCCGCCGAGTCGTACGGTGGGGGTCCAGCTGAGGGCACCACTGAGGGTGTCGCCGACCACATAGGTGCGCATCCGGTCCGGGTTGGTATAGCGCCAGAAACTGTCCAGGCGCACATAGTCCCCGGAAGTATCCGGGTCCGCATCATTCCAGCGTACTACCCCGCTACTGCTGAGGGCGCCCCAATCACCAAACAGGCGTGCTTCATGACTTGCCGAGGTGGTTTTCTCGCCATCGTCCTGCCAGGTACTGAAGGCATCGTAGTTCAGCAAGGCGCCCTGGCCACGTTGCACCGGGGTGTTGTTCTGGAATGTGCCTGCGGTCAGAGATTGCTGGGGCAGCCATTGCGCCGGCACCACCAGATTGATCTGTTGGGCGTTATTGTCATAACGGCCCGCGATACCTAGTTCGTTGAGGGTTTGCCATTGAGCCTGGGGCGGGGTCGGGAACTGAACACCGATTTTTTCCAGTTCCCGGGTCTCCACCGCCAGCTCCTGGCCATACACCTGGGTGGGCAGCATGTGCGGGGTGGCGGAACCGTTGAGGATCAGTTGCGGGTAGGCAATGTAGGCCGCGTTGCTTTTGCCGCTGGCCTGGGCGCGAAGGCGAGCAATGTCTGATTGCGACAAACTCTGGTTCAAGGATACCCGGTTTTGCGGTGCCTCCCCGGCGTCAGCGAGCTGGGGTTCCTGGCCCTGGAGCGATCCGGCGTAACACAAAAACACCGCCAGCAGACTGGCACGGGCAGGGAGCTCCCGTGTGTCTGGCAGGCGGCGTATTGACGCGGATGATGGCTTCACGCAAATGCATCCCCGATCCTGTCCGCCCCACAGTGGGGGCGGTAAATGGTGGTTATACGGATCAGAATGTGACGGTCACGGTAACGGTGTCGCTTAGATCGACACCGGTATCGCCGTCAATGTTGTCGGCCCCATCAATGGTGGCTGTCTGGGCAGGAATCAGGCCGTTCACAGTGAAATCCTGCTGGGTGCTGTCACCGATATCGGACACTTCCACGGCGGGTGCGCCGCTTTCCCAGGCGGTAGTGTTGTCCGGCTGGTAGAGTTCATAGGCGACCGATGAACCTGCAGGGCTCGTCATGTTTCGGCTGCCGTTGGTGCCGCTCAGGCCGATATCATAGGCCGTACCGTTGGAGCAGGTCACGCTGATGGTGCTGGTGGAGGTGATGCCGCCAGCGTTCACAGCGGCTTCGGTCCGCGTGCCGAAATCCATGTCAGTAGCCTGGTCAATGGTGCAAGACGCAAGCAGGGTGAGCAGGACATCAAAGGTTTCAGTTTCCGTGGCCGCCTGGCTGGCCAGGGGAGCACCGAACAGTGCCGCGGTCATGGCAGAAGCAGTGAGAAGTTTCTTCATCGTGAGTCTCCTGGCCGGTCTGGGACCGGATTTTTGCATATGAATTTTGTGACGCATGTCGCATTTTCTGCGTATCGAGACAATGATGTGGGGAGGCTGATTAGTAAATGACCAACCTGTAAGATGGAGTAAAATGGCGATGAACGGGATTCTTTGACTAATGATCGGTACCAAACAGAGCGTGATTGGTCTGTGAATACCGGCTTGTGTTACCAAGCTTGTGTTTATGACAACAGCCGCTAGCGCCTTGACAGGAAGGCATAGGGGAATGAAAAACGGGCCCGCCACCTTCCGATGACGGGCCCGTGCTCCCCGGTCCGCAGGGAGGTAAGGGTCAGGACTGCGGGGTGCGGATCACCAGCAGCCGTTCTTCTGTCATGTCGTTGATGGCCCAGCGGATGCCTTCGCGGCCCAGACCGGAATCTTTCACGCCGCCATAGGGCATGTTGTCCACCCGCCAGCTGGGCACGTCGCCGATTACCACGCCGCCCACTTCCAGCTCGTCCCAGGCTTTCTGGGCCTTGTACAGGTCGCGGGTGAAGATGCCGGCCTGCAGGCCGAACTTGGAATCGTTGACGGTGTTCAAGGCGTCGTCGAAACCGCTGAAGCGGCTCACCACGGCCACCGGGCCGAAGGCTTCTTCTTCGACGATGTTGGTGCCCTCGGGCGCATCTTCCAGCAGAGTGGCTTCCAGCATGGCGCCGTTGCGCTTGCCGCCCACCAGCAGGGTGGCACCGGCATCCACGGCTTCGTTGATCCAGTTTTCCAGACGTTTGGCTTCGCCTTCGGAGATCACCGGGCCGATAAAGGTGTCTTCGTCCTTCGGATCGCCCATTTTCAGGGCGGCGGTTTTTTCCACCAGCCGGGCTTTCAGTTCGTCGTAGATGGCATCGTGAATCAGGATGCGCTGGACGCCGATGCAGCTCTGACCGGACTGATAGAAAGCACCGAAGACAATACGTTCCACCGCATCGTTCAGGTCCGCATCCTCATCCACGATCACCGCCGCATTGCCGCCCAGTTCCAGGATCACCGGTTTTTTGCCGGCACGGGCTTTCAGGTCCCAGCCCACGTCCGGGCTGCCAGTGAAGCTGAGCAGCTTGAAACGCTCGTCGGTGGTGAACAGGTCGGCGCCTTCGCGATGGCAGGGCAGAATGGAAAACGCGCCCTTGGGCAGATCGGTTTCCGCCAGCACTTCCCCGATGATGATGGCGCCGATGGGGGTGCGGCTGGCCGGCTTGAGCACAAAGGGACAGCCGGCGGCGATGGCCGGGGCGACCTTGTGTGCAGCCAGGTTCAGCGGGAAATTGAACGGGGAAATAAAGGAGCACGGCCCGATGGGCACGCGTTTGACCATGCCCCGGTAGCCCTTGGCCCGGGCGGAGATTTCCAGGTTGGGCATCTCGCCATCGATGCGCACGGCTTCTTCGGCGGCTACCCGGAAGGTGTCGATCAGTCGACCCACTTCGCCGCGGGCATCCTTGATGGGTTTGCCCGCTTCGATACACAGGGCCAGGGCCAGTTCGTCGTAGCGCTCTTCAAAGCGTTTCACGCAGTGGTAGAGAATCGCCTGGCGCTCGTAGGGGGCCAGTTTTGCCATGGCGGCGGCGGCCTTGTCGGCGGCGTCGATGGCTTTATCAATGGTGGCCGCATCGGCCATGGCCACCCGGGTGGCTACCTCACCGCTGTACTTGTCGGTGACATCCAGATCCTGGTTGGCGAAGACCGCTTCGTTGGCCAGGTAATAGGGGTAGGCGTCTTTTAGCATGTCGGTTCCTTAAGGCGTTTCAGTGGGCCATGAGGTTTTTTTGACTGTCTTTAAAGCGTCGGACGACAGACGTCGGACGTCCGACGCTGCAATCAAAACCGCAAACGGTGGTGGCTGGCACCACCGTTTATCTGGGCAATTACAACTTGCTGCTCAACTCCCGAATTTCCTGATTGAGAATCCGGTTGTTGTCCGTGTAGTTCACCCGGCAGTCGATGACGTGCACACCGCCGGTCTGGTAGCACTCTTCCACCAGCGGCGCCAGGCCGGCGGTGGATTCCACTCGATGGCCATAGGCGCCATAGGAGCGGGCATAGTCGACGAAATCCGGGTTGCCGAAGTCCAGGCCGAAGTCCTGGAAATCCATGTCGTTCTGTTTCCACTTGATCATGCCGTAGCCATCATCGCGCAGGATCAGTACCACCAGATCCAGCTTCAGGCGCACGGCGGTTTCCAGTTCCTGGCTGTTCATCATGAAGCCGCCGTCACCGACGATGGCCATCACGCGGCGGTCCGGGTAGACCATCTTGGCAGCCATGCCGGAGGGCAGGCCGGCGCCCATGCTGGCCAGGGCGTTATCCAGCAGTACGGTGTTGGGTTTGCTGGCCGGATAGTTGCGGGCGAACCAGATCTTGTACATGCCGTTATCCAGGGTGAGGATGCCATCCTCCGGCATGATTTTGCGGATCTCGTCCACCAGTCGTTGCGGGCGGATCGGGAAACTGTCGTCCTGGATACCTTCGCGGATGTGTTTCTGCAGGGCATCGCGGATGCGGTGGAAGTCGGAGAAGCTCCAGTGCTCCTGGGGATCCAGACGTTCCTTGAGCTGCCACAGGCTGTTGGCGATGTCGCCCACCACTTCGATCTGCGGGAAGTACACCGGGTCCACCTGGGCAGAGTTGAAGTTGATGTGAACCACTTCGGCACCGCCGGGGCGCATGAAGAACGGCGGTTTTTCCACCACGTCGTGGCCCACATTGATGATCAGGTCGGCCTGGTCGATGGCGCGGTGTACGAAGTCGCCGTCGGACAGGGCCGTGTTACCCAGGAAGTGCGGGCCGGTTTCGTCGACCACGCCTTTGCCCATCTGGGTGGTGATTACTGGAATGCCCAGCTTTTCCACGAACTGGCGCAGCATCTTGCTGGTCAGCTTGCGGTTGGCGCCGGCGCCAGCCAGCAGTAGCGGCTTGCGGGCACCCTGGATCGCTTCGATGGCCTTGCAGATGGCCTTGTCTTCGGCAATCGGGCGGCGGGTGGCGCTGGGCTCGGTGACCGGCATGGTAGAGTGTTCGCGGGCGATATCTTCCGGCAGCTCCAGGTGGGTGGCGCCGGGGCGCTCTTCCTGGGCCAGGCGGAAGGCCTCGCGGATGCGGGTGGGGATGCTGTCGCCGCTGACTACCTGTTTGGTGAACTTGGTGAGCGGGCGCATCATGTCGACCACATCGATGATCTGGAATTGCCCCTGTTTGCTGGTCTTGATCGGCTTCTGGCCGGTGATCATGACCATGGGCATGGCGCCCAGCTGGGCGTAGGCGGCGGCGGTCACGAAGTTGGTGGCGCCGGGACCCAGGGTGGACATACAGACACCGGCCTTGCCGGTGAGTCGACCATAGGTGGAGGCCATAAAGCCGGCGGCCTGCTCGTGACGGGTGATCACCAGTTTGATTTTCGAGCCGCGCAGGGACTCCAGCAGGTCCAGGTTTTCTTCACCGGGAATGGCGAAGACATGCTCCACCCCTTCAGCTTCCAGGGCGCGAACGAACAAATCTGATGCTTTCATGGTGCGTTGTCTCCAGTTGATCCCGCTATGGCTTTCGATTCCCAGCGGGAGTCCACGATGCGTGGCTGTCAAAATTCACCGCGGTTAATGCAAGGATGGTGCCGCATTTTCCTCATGCTGGTGCAGGAAAATTGCCTTAAATTAGTGCGCCAGCTACATGGCGAGCTTCACTATAGCGCGCCCGGGCCCGGAACAGGTATGCGGTAATCTGATCTGTTTCATTAACAAATGTGATATTCGCGCTTGAGGCTGCCGTCAGGTCACGGCAGAGTCAGCGCTAGCAGGCTGCCAAGGAGCGATCACTATGAAAAAAGTCGGGCTAATCGGGGCGTTATCGCTGTTGGCGTTGCTGGCAGCGGGGGTGGCGGGAGTGCATCGCTGGTTCAATCCGCCGCCGCCGCCTGTGCAGCTGTTCACCAACGGTACCATCCTGACCATGGACCCGGGCAATCCCCGTGCGGATGCCATGTTGGTCAAGCGCGGTGAGATTGTTGCCCTTGGCGCGAGTGATACCTTGCGTGATCAGGTCAGTCGCGATGTGCGTGTGGTCGATTTGCAAGGCGGGGTGCTGATGCCCGGCTTTATCGAGGCCCACGGCCACTTCCCGGGCGAAGGGTTGTCGGCGGTGGCGGTGGATGCCAACAGTCCGCCGATTGGTGACCTGGACAGTATCGCCACCCTGCTGGAACGGCTGCGAACCCTGTCTCAGCGACGTCTTGACGGGGCGCTGCTGGCCTACGGATTTGACGATACCACCGTGAGTGATCAGCGTTATCCCACCCGGGCCGAGCTGGACACGATCAGCGACACCCGGCCGATCATGGTGCTGCATATTTCCGGCCATTTGGGCGTCGTCAATTCGGCGGCCCTGAAGGCCATGTCCATCAGTGAGAATGTTGAGGATCCACCCGGCGGTTATTATGGCCGTGATGATGACGGCCGCCTCAATGGTCTGTTGGCGGAAACCGCGTTTAATCCTGTCCGTGCCAATATCCTGAAACTGTCAGCCATTGACGGCTACCGGGTCATGCGCCGGGCGTCCCGGTTGTATCTGTCGCGGGGAATTACCTTCGCCCAGAATGGCCTGGCTGATACCACCACCATCAAGGCGCTGGTACCCGCATTACGGTTCGGGTTGATTCCCTTGCGACTGAGCGTCTGGCCGGGAGCCGCTGCGGAGGAAGCACGCAAGGACGGCCAGTGGACCCTGCCGGAGGGGGAGCGGATCCATCTGGGGCCGGTGAAACTGGTCAGTGATGGTTCCCTGCAGGGCTATACCGGCTTTCTGGAGGAACCCTATTACAGGGTGCCCGACGATCATCCGCCGGAATACCTGGGTTTTCCCAATCAGTCTCCACAGCAGCTTGCCCGGCAGGTGGTGCAGTTCCACTGTGCCGGCAGGCAGACCGCGATCCATGCCAATGGCGATGCGGCCATTACCATGAGCCTGGACGCGGTGGCGCAAGCGCGTCAGCAGTGCCCGGAAGTGGCAGTGCAGCCGGTGTTGATTCATGCACAGATGGCCACCCGGGACCAGTTGGCCCGCATGCAGGCGCTGGATGTGATTCCGTCGTTCTTCAATAACCATGTGTATTACTGGGGTGATCGCCACCGGGATCTTTTCCTGGGGCCGGAGCGGGCTTCCCGGATCAGCCCGCTGGCGGAAGCCGCCGAGCAGGGGCTGCGTTTTACCCTGCACGCGGACTCACCGGTGGTGCCGTTTCAACCGTTGCAGCTGGTCTGGAATGCGGTCGAGCGGCGCACCGCCTCCGGCGACTTGCTGGGGCCGCAGCAGGCGATTTCCGTGGAGCGGGCCCTGCAGGCGGTGACCGTGGATGCCGCCAGGCAGTTGGGTGTCGACGATCGGGTCGGGCAATTGCGTACCGGCATGCGCGCGGACCTGGTCTGGCTGGATCGTGATCCGCGGGAATTTATCGGTGACTGGTCGTCTATCCAGGTGCGAGGAACCTGGGTGGATGGGGTACGCCGTTATCCGGAAAGGATCGCGGAGTAGGGGTGTGAGCCTAATCACTCTCTCTACGCCGCTGAGCCGGAGGCGATTTTTTCTCCAGCTCGTGGCGCCGATTGTGATGTGTAGTTTGCCTACATGAACAGACGGTAACGCGGGCTGGAGGAAAAATAGCCCCGGCCCTTCGGGTTGTGCTGAAAATGCCGCCATGCTGTGTTGCGAGTCTTGAATTTGGCCCACCAAACCCTGCGACTCGCGCCCTCTGTGCTCTGCGAGTATTGCCTGGCGGCATTTTCAGCGACAACTCAGTGGCGTAGAGAGAGTGATTAGGCTCATGGGGGCCATCGATGCGGCCCCTGTCACTTCAGGCTGAGTGGAACTAGTGCCAGGTCCCTTCCAGGTTCTCGCACTGTTCCAGGAATTCCTCGGCGCTCATTTCAACCGTGTACGGGTCCAGGTGTGAGGCCACCTGTTCTTTCAGCTGCCCGACCACCTTGGACATGACTGTCAGGGTTTCTTCTACCTGTTCAATCGTTTCCAACAGGTCTTCGGCTTCTTGCTGGTAATCATCTCTGTCGTCGTAATCGCTCATGCGAAGCCTCCTGCAGTTGGGATGAGCCTGTGTTGCCCTGTTCAGGCTCTACTCCATGTTGCCAACGATGCCGGCACAAAACAAACGGGAAATCTCCAGGGTTGGTGAAAGTTTCGCCACTCAGGACAGGTGGTCATTGTCATTTCGTTAACGGTTCGGCCCGGCGGGTTGACGAGTGTGTCGCTCCCGTCGCGGACAAGGGTGGTGATACTGAGGATAAGACGTCAGGTGATCTGGAGGGCCTCAGGGGGGCGCGCAGGGCGCTCCAGAATGGCAGGGGTGCCAGCCAGGTTGGCTGACACCGCAAGCCGATGCGTTGTTCAGGGCACCACAAAATCCGTTTGTGCCCACAGGCTGAGCTGACCATCGTCATGGCTCTTTCTGACCCGGAAGTAGCGGGTGCCGCTGCCCAATGAGGCATGCTCAATCTCATAGTAGTTACGCTGCCAGTCTTGCAGGGAAACGATAGGAGAGGAGAAGTCGGCGTTGTCATCAATCTGCAGATCGTAGGAAAAGCCCTGTGCGTTGACGATTTCTGCCTTGTGCTCCGGGCTGGAACAATCGAGGGGCATGTCAAAGCAGAAGCGCTGTGAGACAGCCTTCGTATCTGTAAACGTCGTCAGGTTGGACGGCGGAACCAGCCCCGGGGTGACGGCTTCAATGACATCGCCGACGGGGGCGATGGTTTCGCCAATCAAGACAGCTTCCAGATTCTGCTGGATTGATGCGGCATCCAGCCGGCCATTGGCTTCCTGCAAGGAAAGCAGGGTGGCATCATCGATCGGCTTATCGTTGAGAATATCTGCCCGTAATGTGCTGAGTAGGGTGCTCATTGAGTATTGCGGCTCTTCCACACGTCTTTCATTGACGGCCTCGCTGAACAGAGAAGATATATAAAGAGAGTAGGCATTGTCCCCGGGAGTGGTCCCGGTGCTATTGGCGATGTTCATGTTAATGAAAGGCTGATTGGTCGGGATGTCCCCGGTCACTGCGGCCAGCAGGGTTTTCACCCGGGTTTCTGCTGCACTGCTGGCTTGCTCGTAGCTGTTACCCTGGTTGATCAGTTCGACCATCAAATCGTGGCTCAGTAGCGTCAAAGCGTTCACGAAAATGTTGGCCTGCTGTTCCGGGTCCTTGTTCACCAAGGCTTTGAGATTGACCGTCTCTTCGGAGTAAGTCGCGTTAGTTTCATCGTAGAATCGACCGCTGACCGCAACGGAAAGCAGGCCCGGTTCCACCTCAAGAATGAAGTCTCCAAGATTGGCCTGGACTTGGGAGCTGGCGATAATCGAGCTGGAATCGCCCTCGATCTTGAGGACATTCACTTCGCTATCCTGAATAAAGGGGCCTTTGTAGGCGGAGCCTGCAAGGGAAGACTTGCTGCTCCCATTGCCTGTGCCCGATATCCCGCCGTCATTGCTGGCAGCATTGTAGGATTCCCCGCCGCAGGACAGCAGCAGAGCAACGAGAAGAAAGAAAGCGAGTTGGGTGATCTTTTTCATTGCTCTGAGCCTGAGTCCATGGGTTCTTCAAAATAATAGATGCCAACGCCCGCCCGGTATTGCGGCTGACCGGTATCCTCCTGGTGGTCAATTTCCCGGTCCAGCCATCGATCAAGCTTCTGTAAAAGCTCAAGGCTGTCCGCTTCAATCAGCACCTTTAACTTGGCTATTACCTCGGGGTTGACCCGGTTATAGGCAACGCTCAGCTGAAGGCGGGAGGTTTTTCCCTGTTGTTCAATGTTGTAAGTGCTGGTGTTGAGCAGGTCGTGAGCGGCCTGTCCCATCAGGAAAAGCAGCTCTTCATTGTCTTCGTGGGGAATATAGCTGGTGTCTTTCAGGGTCACGGTATCGTCGTCATGGAGATCAACCAGTCCCGACTGTTCCAGTTCTCCCAGCACGGTAACGACAGTGACATCGCCACAATACTGGTGAACCAGGCTTTCAAGGCTGGTGCCATCGCCGTAAAGGGGAAGTGCCTTCGGGTTGCCGTTTTCATCACAGTAAAGCGCTTCTTTCTGCCAGGCATTAATGGCTCTGACAGCCCGATTGGTTCGCTTGGTCTGTTGTTGCAGCAGTGCGTCCATGTCCTGATTGAGCTTGCGCAGCCGTGCGGTTTCCTTGCGGTCCAGACCCGTTAGAAGGGCAATCCGCGATGTGCTCTGTTTCTTGCCTGCAATGGTGAAGTCTTCCGCTTCTTCCACATAGAGAGCCTTGAGCCAAAGATAGAAGTCATTCACTGAGATCCCGCGTTTGATCGCCATCCGCACAAGCGGACGCATCAGCTTGCGAACCGCTTTGTGAAACCCTGTGTTGGATGAGGTGCCGGACATTGGATACTAACCAGGTGCTGAAGATGAATTTCTGCGGCGCATTTTTCCCCGTGCGGGCAGCCTTACCCTCTGGGCGTTGCTGTCGGGCCAGCAGCCGCAGTATGCCCGCGGCTCTTCGGACGAGGCAGTATATCTCATAATCCTGTCCCCTCCTTTCGCGGCCTGGCCCGGCTCGGGCCTTGATTCGCCGAACACGTCCCAACGTACAGCAATCCCGCTATCCGCATGATGGCGAAATGTAAAATATGGGATATAGGGCCCATATTATATGGACTCGCCTTCAACGGTAACGTGGCAAGGAATGAAGTGCAACATCCTGTAATTCTCCGATTTTTTCATCATAAAGACCATTTTACGACCATTATTGGCTGATTTTTAACCCGACAAAAAAGTGTGCGCAGGGAGGATTGTTCTGATAGATTCTCAATAAGTGGGAAAATTAACCCAAAAATTAAGAGGGATTGATTATGAAAGCGTGGTATTTGCTAGGTGCGGCACTGTTTCTGACGGCATGCGGTGGCGGTGGCTCCAGTGGCGGGGCGGCTCCGGTGCCATCTGCTGGTCCCACAGTGAAGTTTTTCTCGGCAAACAATGGTGCAAATAACTTTCAGCTGTGGAAAACGGACGGTACGGAAGCCGGTACGTCCATGGTCAAAGTGATCAATGCCGGCGGCGGGGCTGATATTGAAGTGCTTGGCAGCCTTGGAACCAAAACCATATTTCTGGCGGATGATGATGATCTTTATGGTCAAGAGCTATGGGTAACCGATGGCACAGAGGCGGGAACGACCCTGCTGAAGGATATCCGCGTCGGCACTTTGGGGACCTTCATTCCCAGTTTTGCGATCGCTGATGGCACGCTTTATTTTGGCGCTTATGATGATGTCAGTGGCACCGAACTGTGGAAAACCGATGGCACCCCCGCCGGAACGGTCATGGTCAAGGACATACAGCCAGGGGTAAACGGAAACGGTGTCAGCGATTTGGTGACTATGGGTTCCACCGTGTTTTTTTCCGCTAATGACGGCACCGCAGGTTATGAGTTGTGGACAACGGATGGCACCGCAGCGGGAACCGTGATGGTGGCGGAAATTGCGCCCGGAGCCGCGTCATCCGGTATCTCTGAAATGGTCAGCGTGGATGGCATGTTGTATTTCAACGCTACGGATGGCTCTAACGGTTATGAGCTGTGGAAGAGTGATGGCACTGCCGCCGGCACGGAACTGGTCAAGGATATTGCGGTTGGTACACCCAGTTCTTCACCCAACAATCTCGTCGCCATGGGTGGAAATATTTACTTTATTGCGGCGGAAAGTACTGGCCAGGGTAACGAGTTGTGGCGTACCGACGGGACCGAAGCAGGTACCGTTCTGGTTAAAAATATCAATCCAGTGGTCAATAACTCCAGTATCAATAATTCCAGCTCCAGGATTCGTTTTCTGAATGCCCTCGATGACAAATTGTATTTCACGGCTCGCCCCGATCCGGCAAGTACTGTCAATGAGCTGTGGGTATCTGATGGCTCTGAAGCAGGGACTCTGCCGCTGTTTGATGCCGATAATGTTAACTATCTGATGTCGACAGGGGAGGCGATTCTGTTTAGTGGCTGGGATGTCTTGAATGGTCATGCAATGTGGACCACGGATGGGACGGTGGCCGGTACCATTTTTCTCAAGGATATCGAGCCAGGGGCAGCAGACACCGACTTTTTCTCGCTTGGCGAAGCCTATTTCCACGAAAATGATGCAGCCCCCCTGGTAGAAGTGTTGCCCGGTGTTGCATTGATTGCCGCCTATCGTTCTGATATTGGTGTAGAGCTATGGAAAACCGATGGGACTGCCGCCGGTACCCAGCTGATCAAGGATATCAATCCTGGTATGGGGCATAGCTTTGATCTCTAATGATTCGGGCGATTCAGTAGAGATTGCCCGCTAGATTTTCTGATCGTTACAGTAAGCGCCCGGCTCAATGGAGTTGGGCGTTTTTATTTGAGCGTGCTGAGAGCTTTCTACAAACGGACCCATTGTGTCTTTCACCGTGGGAGCCTGCTTGCAGGCGATCCCCTTCATTCTGCGCCACCCATTGCGTGCAGGCATGTTCCCACAGAGCACGGTCTGTCCTGCCTTGGTAAGGTCTCTATCCATACCCTGCAAGGCCTCTCTATGCGATTTGCGGGGGTATGGAGAGAGGCTCTTTCACGTCTAGGTTCACACCTCAAGCGGTGCTCCTGCTGCGATGTGGTGAGGTTTAAGAGGGCATAACCTCCCCCTGATTTTCCTCAGTGAACTCTGCGCCCTCTGTGGCAAACTTACCTATAGGGTTCTGGGCTCGGCGTCTTGCCTGTTGCGTGAAGTATGATGCGCAAAACAAAAAAGGGCGCCGAAGCGCCCTTTTTTGTTGCGGCTGTTGTGGGATTTAATCCCAGCTCAGCGCACCGCCGACCTGATACTCGGTCACCCGCGTTTCGAAGAAATTCTTCTCCTTGCGCAGGTCCATGATTTCGCTCATCCACGGGAAGGGGTTGTTCACGCCTTTGAACTGCTCCGGCAGGCCCAGCTGGACCAGGCGACGGTTGGCGATGAACTGCAGGTACTCTTCCATCA